>FLNV01000216.1_pt1 | contig 31876 bp, 23 predicted proteins | sample 1140351 | NCBI WGS metagenome assembly FLNV01 (sample SAMEA3878207, study PRJEB12797) | bioreactor metagenome | biome: Moose rumen | place: Sweden | collected 2011-10
ATCGACCCGGAAAACCCACACGGATACCACCCACGGATCAGTGCTACCACAGACCGCGCTTTCCAATACCTGTCCGAAAGCGACAAGCATGCGTTCAGACGACTGTATGAGGACTATTTCTACCACAGACACAACGACTTCTGGTATCATGAGGCGATGAAGAAACTGCCGATGCTCACACAGTGCACGAGAATGCTTGTCTGCGCGGAGGACCTCGGAATGGTGCCGGCATGCGTACCCACTCTCATGGAGAACCTCAGAATTCTCAGCCTCGAAATACAAAGCATGCCAAAGGCTTTCGGTATTGAGTTCGGAAAACTCAGCGAGAACCCTTATCTCTCCGTTGCCACCATATCAACCCACGACATGAGCACACTCAGGCAGTGGTGGGAGGAGGACCCGGAAAGAAGCCAGCGATACTACAACTACTCTCTCCATATCGACGGACAGGCACCGGAGACCCTGCCGGGATGGCTGGCGGAGAAAATCGTGGCCAGACACCTCTACAGCCCGTCCATGCTATGCCTGCTGTCACTGCAGGACTGGCTGGCTATCGACGAGAACGTCAGAAACCAGGATGCCAACTGCGAGAGAATCAACATCCCGTCAAATCCAAGACACTACTGGAGATGGAGAATGCATCTGAATGTCAGCTCACTGGCACAAGACCAAGCGCTATGCGAACACCTCTGCGAACTCATCGAACACTCGGGAAGAGTGTAAACAAAAACGAAGTTTCACATTGAATGAATAGCATAAAAAAGAAAGAGCGGCTCAAGTTCCTTATGGTGTTTATCATCACCATAGGGTGCTTGGCCGCTTTAAGGCATATCTTCAGTTTCTCTATCCCGGCTTACGCCACGGAGGAAACCACTGGCATAAACGACGAAGAACCTACAGAAAACGCGGCGGCAGACTCCGCCGACAGCCCCATCATGCTGGCTGAAGCCAACGAACCGCCAGCTTTGTACGACCCGGCTGATCAGTCCGACAAATCTGATCAGTCCGACCTGTCCGACTTGTCTGACCAGTCCGACCCGTCCGACCAGCCTGAAAAAGATTCTCTGACCCTCGCAATGGAAGACTCCATCCGGCGCGACAGCATCAGAAGACGAGACACGGCTCTCTTCCGTCAAAGCGGGAAAATATGGGATTACGACGAATGTCTGCCCGACACCCAGGACCAGCACATCAGCACGGCAGTACAGCACGGAATCAAGCCAGTAGCAACCCACAAGGCGGTTATTTGGAAAGCTAAGCACCACCAGCTCGTCAGCATAACGGAGTCACCTTTCTTCGTCGTGGAAAAACTGGACTACTCTATGCCATACCTAGTGCCGAAAGCGAAGGACCTGCTGACCACCATCTCTGTGAACTTCCTCGACTCACTGCAATCAAAAGGATACAAACCTTATCTGCCCATCGTCACATCTGTGCTTCGAACCACACTCGACGTGAGAAAACTCACACGACGAAACAGAAACGCAACAGAGAACTCCTGCCACAGCTACGGTACAACTTTCGACATCACATACAGCAGATACATGCCCCTCACTGGTATACCGACTCCCGTGGACAGCGCGGAATGGAAAAGGGGTGAGATCAAACTCGTGCTCGCTGAGGTACTCTATGACCTACGAAACGAAGGAAGATGCTACGTGAAGCATGAGCACAGACAACCATGCTTCCACATCACAGTCAGGTAAGCCCCCGGAACGTGGACTCTCAGATTTCAGCTAATTACCGCATATTCACCCAACATTCGAAAAACGGGTCATAAACCTTATAGACTCGATTTTCATGAGTTATGAAGTCTTTATCAAGCAATGCGTCAACAGCGGACTTCACACTGCTTGGAGATAGCAGGTTATATTTTCTCACAAAGGCACCGCTCATAATATTCTCTACTCCTCGTTCTTTTGCTATGGCTGAGAAAACGTGTCTCTGACGCTCTGACATCTGACCCCATTGGGTCTCGTAGGTTTCATTCAGGAAATCAAGAATATAACAGATTGCGTCATCGGCTGACTCTTTTCCGCAAACCTTTCCATCAACGGATTTCAGAAACATTACGTTCATCACACGCTGAAGACATGACGTAACACCATAGAAACGATCATAAACATAGTCTACAACTTCCCCATCTATCTTTTTATGGTATCTTGAGAAGAGTTCTGTTGCAAACTCACGGTATTTATCTTTCGAAATCGGAGAAAGGCCCATACTGAGCACGGACTGATAAAATGGACGGGAAGGAGAAGTGAAAATCTCAGTCATCAGATGACGTTTCGAACCACTAAATATAAACAAAGCATTACTGCAACGCTGTATATATGTGCGAAGGACGGCCTCCATGTTTTTGGTATCTGAATATTTCGTGATTTGCTGAAACTCGTCTATCGCCACGATACAGGGCTTGTCTGCATGATTGAGGTAAGAGAATATCTCATCTAGCGTGACTGAAGCATTCTGTGCATTTCCAACTCCTATTCCCCAAACCGGACTACCATTGATATCGAAAGACAACTCTGATTGAACTGATTTGAGTACGTTCCAGAAAACTTCCCATACCTTCTTGCCTTTTGGCTTCAGCTCATCCAATATCGTCTTGCCCAAAACACTGACAAAATCATTCAAAGAATTCGTTGCATATATGTCGATCAGAAAAGTGTAGTAATTCTCTTTTATTACGGGTTGGTGAAAACAATGACGTATCAAATCCGTCTTTCCCAATCGGCGAGGGGATATCAAGGCGATATTGTTGTCGTTCGTCAACAAGTCAATGATATCTTCGGTTTCCTTCACACGGTCACAAAAATATTCCGGACCCATATAGCCCCGGGTCACAAACGGATTATTCACTTTTTTCATAAGTATGCAGGGTTAAATGTGTTATTGATGGCAAAATTAATAATATTTACTGATTTCAGCAAATTTTTGGTCATAAATATGATTATCATAAATATGATTACCATAAATATGATAATCATAAATATGACAATTGATTTTTTCAAACAAGTTCAATGGGTAAAGGAGCCTTCCCCAATGCGACGGGCAAGTTCCCTGCAACCATCCTGGATGAGACGGAAAACATTGCGGTAACGCTCTTCCGTATCATAACTCGGGTCGGGAACGTTGCCTTCCGCACCAAGGCTGACTTCCAGGAACATATGAAGGCGGTCCCATCTGTCGTAATTCAGAATCTTCTGAATATCAACATAATGTTTCCAGTCCATCACGACAATCAAGTCATACGTGTTTACTTCATCACGGCTAATCTGACGCGATATACCGCCAAGTTCATAACCCGACTCACGAGCCATACGGCGCATCGTCTCGTCACGGTTACGACCGGAAAAGTTGTCGACTCCGGCGGAAGACACTTCAACGCCCTCTATTCCAAGGGACTGAAGCTCCGACCTCAAAATCACTTCCGCCAACGCACTGCGGCATATATTGGCGGAACATACAAATAACACTTTCATTTCTCCCAATTGTTTATAAGTTAATATTTTATCTTGACAGCAACATCCAAACGGCCAAGCCTCATAAGTCAGACACATCTGGATGGCTGAAATTCATATTTCAAGTATCAGACCACAAGACTCACCCGACTTCCCCATCGCGGGCCTCACTGTCTCCCTCAACAAAACCATCACCGCTCTCGTCTGGGTCGTCCTCTAAGTCCAAATTTTCGTCATCTGAAGCATCACCTGTCACAGGACTGCCTCCTGCTGCCAGCTTGTTGCCGGCCGTTGGGGCCACATATTTATTGCCCAGAGCCTGCTCTGCCTTCTGCTCAAACGGAAGCTTACGCTCTCCTACTCCCTTTATCAACACCTTTTGCCCTACCTGGGCATACAGGTCATGGAACGTGTTGATATCGGCATCGCGAAGACGGATACAGCCCTCACTGTCACGACCGGGAACAGACTCGGCATTGTTCGTGCTGCCGTGGATGCCGATGGAGCGGTTGGAAGACAACGAACCAGTCAGCTTCAGGCGGATGAACCAGTCGCCGTAGGCTTTCAGGCTGCCGCGGCCGTCACCGAAGTCATGCTCCCAATCAGAAGCGGACTTGATTTCGCTGATGGTGAAAGGATCTGACAAATCACTGCACTCAGGAGTGCTCATGTCGCCCTCCTTCGTCTTAGGACCCGGATTCTTTGCATAGCAGACAGGAAACGAGGCGATGAGGACTGTGTCGGTGCCACACTCATAGACATATAGGCGGAACTCACGCTTCGATATCACAACCACACACTTTTCACGGTTCACATCCTTCTTATAAACATGTGACTCATCCGTGATGTCTGCAACGTTATAGCTCTTCTGCCCTACTGTTACGGACTTCATCGGAATCTCTGCCTCTGTGCCGGGGACAACACTGGTCTCAACAAGCGCATCGTCTGGAACGTCCAGTTTTGTACTCTTACCACCGCAACCACAACTGGCCGCAATGAAACAGATGACAGTTAATAATAATGAATATATTTTCATTTAGCTGTTTTTTTTAATTATTCAAGTTTCGGAAGTGCTAAGAAGCCTCCCTTAATTTAACATTTAGGTTCATTAGTTTCAACATGTCCTCATCCTCATCGATAATAGCATTGAGTACATCAGGTGCGTAAATTGATAGTTTATCCGCAACTGCTCATCTTGCAGTTGTACATCTTACTCAACTTTAATGATTATTCATCTATCCGTATTAACTTCATTATGCCCAAAATGATATTTATCGCAAGATTGTTATCACTTTTATCGAAAAAAGTGCTCAATTCTAAAAAATATTTTTAACTTTGCTCATGGCTTTAAAGTTTTGTTACACTTAGATTTTTGACGATACTAAGTTACTCATTTTTATTGAGATTAACAAACTTTAGAGCCTTTTTCTTTTCACATTTTCTAACTTTTTATGTTAACATTTTGACACTTCCGAAACTTGAGATAAATCACTTGCCTTTATTAAATCAGTCTAAGCATGGCTGCGACAATACCAAATAACCTTATAGACAACGATTTCGGCAATCAAAGTCCTTCTAAAATTTCTCTGCCCTTATTCGTCAAATAGTATGACTGCATTGGATGATTAGGGGATTCTGGGTATAACATTGCAATATACCCTTCTGACAAGTTAGGAGTTATGTAAGCATTAACGAAGCTTGACCTGTTGCGCAAATTCATTTCCTCCATCAAAGTTTTCAGGTTCGCACCTTTTTCGCCAACTACCGACAAAAACTTCTTTAGGCGTTTAGCCTTAGAGGGGTGCATAGAGGTTGTATGGTGAGCTTGTATGGTTGTATGGTTGTGTGGTGAACTTGTATGGTTGTACGGTTGTGTAGCGTTCCTTTTGAATGTCACCCATACAAAAGATGCGTTTTGGTTGTATTCGGGTTCGGGAAGGTTGGCTTCTCGACAGGCATCCATGATACGACCAACACCACTTCCCCAGTTCTCCAAGAATGTAGTTTTGAAGAGCACGTCAGCAATGGTTGGGTTCTGTGGGAAGGAATGATGTGACTGCTTTATGGTCTCTATGGTCAACTCCTCTGGCAGATGGCCAGAGTTCTCTATCTCAATACGGTCATCATAGATGGCGATGCCTACTGAACTGCTTGTATTGTGGAAAAAACGATGGCAGAGTGCATTCGTCAAGGCTTCACGTAGGGCTTCTGCAGGAATTTCCAGCTTCTCCTCTCTCGTAAAACCAACAATCTTTCCGCTAATAGAGAGGTGTTTAAAGAAGAATGCCATACCAGCGTCCAGAAGAGTGAAGAAGTTACCGTAGGCACGTTGGTTGTCGATAAATTCGTTCTTGTTGGTACCACGGAATCGAGCCATGCGAAGCAGGAACTGGGGGAACTGACTGGTGTCATGAAGGAACAAGGCAGCAGCAGCATTCTTCAACTTCCCGTCAGATGTTGTAAGTTTCAGTTTCTTAACGAGGCTCTCCGTCGTTTCCATCAATGAAGACGTTGGCATACGTCCACGCTCAACACCTAAACGTACCCCGCCACGAATACGCTGTTCCTCTAAATCTCCAATGGTGATACCTTCACAAACCTGGTCTTCCCATTTGTAGCGGTTGCCCTTGCTCCGCATCAATCTGTCTTCAAACATTTCGCGGGGCATGACCATGGTAGTGCTTTCTATCCGTATATAAGGTTTGCTATCGTAAGTGTAGGGCGTACACCAATAACCAGCAGCATTAATGTGAATGGCGATAACCTGAAAATCTGGACGATTTGGTACGTCAATGTATTCTACTGGCAAGTCTATCAGAGGCTCCAGTTTGGCAATCTCTCTTGCAATCTCCTTCCGTGTATTGTCGGTCACTTCCTGACCAAGAATCTTCAGGGTTGTTGGAGCAATTCCGAAGAACAGCCATCCACCAGCTGTATTGAGGAAGGCACAAACAGAACGCAAGCCATCCTTCAACTCACCCGTTGTCTTCTTCAGTTCCAACGTGCGAGTCTCATCGCCTTGTATTATCGCCTTTACATCTTCTATTGTCATATATCTTTATTCTGCATTTTCTGTTAATATAGGTGCATGTTGTCTGATATGGGCAAATTTCAAGAATCATTAAACATCTTACATGTCGAGATTCCAGCCATAAGCCCATTTGTATAATTTCTTGATGGACGTTTCATCACATATGAAATCTTCATGGGGTAATGGAATGACTCGGATCCTCGACTTCCTATTTATTTTTCTCAATTCCTTGCAAGCTACATGATACTCTACTTTAGGAGTCGAAATCAGGACACATACGCGATAGGTTTGATGAAGTTTTAGGCTATAAACTACAAAGAATCCTCTATACCTATTGTCTCTTGTCAAATAAATACCATCAGAAACAGATACATTTTGGAAAGTCCATAGTCGTTCTGGCAAAACATAAGAATCTGGAGTCTTTATCTGTTGCCTCAATCTGTCATAAAAGATATCAGACAAAAATGTGTAACCTGTTCTCGCAAATAGAATTAAATATGCGTTTTTGAGTATTGCTGCAGAAAACCTACGAATGTCTTGTTTGAGCGGAGCATCTTGAAGGTCAATAATGGAATTTTCAAGCAGGATGTAGTCATGATATAGAGCCCAAGTTTTGGGATTATTATGCTTGGTGTCAATATTCAACAACATATCTTTATTTTCGCCAACCTTCAAGGTCGCAAATAAACGTTCTTCTCCGTTTTGTACTGTAACTCTTCTGTCCGTGCCAGGCAAGAAGGCTCGTTGTTCAATTCCTTTAATGGTTTCCAACAAATGTATGTCAATATTTGAACCACAAATACTGTTGCACTGTTTACATGTTAGCGTGATGCGATGACCTCCAAGCGAGTTTTGTGGGACATCTTCCTCTGTAAGTTCAGTCTTTACTACTTCTGAAGGGAAGGATTTCATGCATAATGGACAAACGTAATCAGGATGCAGAGATGTCAAGTTGGCATCTCTTAATATCGACAGATTCTTAACACAACAATTATAATATAACAGTTTATCCATTTGCGGCACAAAGATACATATTTTTTCTCGAAAATGGGCATATTCACCTTGCTTCGCGCGAAAATTTAATCAAAAATTACAAATATTTCATTGAAGCGGCATGAAAAATGCTTCTGTTTGATAATTTTTGACAATTATATAGTATTTGACCCCGATAGTAAGAAAATACATTCATATATGGGGATTTTCCAACGAAGTATTACATAAAACTCTAATAGAAGAAGAAATAGCTGATAAGAATGGCGGCTATGATACCGGCAAGGTCAGCCAACAGTCCGCAGCCCACAGCATAGCGGTACTTCTTGATGCCGACGCTGCCGAAATAAATGGCCAGAATTTTCAACGTCGTGTCGGTACTGCCCTGCATCACGCTCGACACATGACCAACAAACGAGTCAGGACCATAGGTCTTCATGCAGTCGAGCATCATGCCACGGGCTGCTCCACCGTCTAAAGGCTTCATCATCGCTACAGGGATGGCACTCACGAAGTCAGTGTTCAGACCAAGACTGGCAACTGTCCATGTCAAGCCTTCCTGGAACAGGTGCATCGCACCGGAGGCCTTGAACACTCCGATCGCTACCAAGATGGCCAGATAATAGGGAATCAGGCTCACGGCAACCTGGAAGCCACCCTTCGCACCCTGTATGAAGGAGTCGTATGCATTCAGCTTTTTTTTCATGCCATAGCAGAGGAACAGGATGATTGTGCCGAGAAGCAACACACTCGTCAACACATTGCAAAACGTCTCCATCTCACCTTTGTCCATGCCCCAGATGGACCAGAACAAAGCGGCAACCAATGCCATTATCACTGCGAACATCACCAAGAAAGCTCGCTGGAACAAGTTGATCTTCTGACGGATGGATACGGTCAACAACCCGACGAACGTGGAGCACATCGTGGTCAGAAGCAACGGGATAAACACGTCTGTGGGGTCAGCGGCACCCATCTGCTGACGGTAGGCCATGATACTGATCGGGATAATGGTCAGACCTGATGTGTTCAGCACCAGGAACATCACCATCGCATTCGTCGCCGTGTCCTTCTCCTTGTTCAGCTCCTGCAGCTCCTGCATCGCCTTCAGGCCCATCGGAGTGGCAGCGTTGTCGAGACCAAGCATATTGGCGGAGACATTCATGAAGATGGAGCTCAGGGCAGGATGGTCCTTGGGAACCTCAGGAAACAACTTGGTCAGTACCGGACTCAGGAAACGGGCCAGCTTACGGACCATGCCGCTGTCCTCTCCTACTTTCATTATGCCCATCCACAACGTCAGAGTGCCAGTCAGACCTATGGCCATCTCAAAGGCGGACTTCGACATCTCAAACGTCGAGTTCATCATCGAAGGAAGCGTTGATGCGTCACCAAAGATGAACTGGTTGATCAAACCGACCACCAGACCTATCACGAACAGCGCTATCCAGATATAATTTAATACCATACGATTCTTTTTACAAAAAAAAGCTTTGTTTTGAAGTCAATTCTCAATTATTCTGCAAAATTAAACATTATCCGTCACTTAACGAAATTTTTTCTCACTTTATTTCAATAACTGACAACAATAATTTCTCCCCTACACCGCCAAAATGTCAGAAAAAAAACTCAAAACAAAAGCACCCTCAGCCAGAAACGCTAAAATTCACACCGCCTAAGTCCCTGGCTGGCACAACATCCAAATGCCCCACTATGGCTACAGGTTTCGGGTGTCCATTGCAAAACTGATATTCCTCTAAACTCTAAAAAAATCAACAACTGTCTCAAAAATGATCCGACGGAGAAATCTTGTGCTTCATAAAGAAGTACATGTTCTCTATCGTATTGAACAACCACCAACGTTTCACAGGCGTATAGCCTGGCTTGATGCGTAGGTTCCAAGAGATGCGGCGTGTCTCTATCGTGTCCAGAATCTCCATAAACTGACGCTTGATTTCCTGACGTTCCTCCTGAGAGAACTGCTTGCGGTAGAGGTAGTAGAAATAGTAGCAGTCCACGACGATGAGCCAACGGTGGGACTCGTAGAAGTCCAGGATTTTCTGGCTCTCGCTGCTGCTCCCCAGCATACCTGCCGAAGCCTCCTGCTCCAACGTCCGTTTCAAGTTCAAATTGGCATACATATACTCGAAACGCAAGATCGTGGGCTTGCTCGTCGAAGCGTCCTTGTGCTTCAGGTAGAAATACTCACCCTCGCTGAAGACTACAGCGCGGGAGTGAAGATAATGGATGCAGGTTGTGTTGTCGTCGCTATAAAGGCGGCAGCTCGTGTCATAGGGATAACGTCGGAACAGCTCAGACTTGGCAAGATAAAGGCCATGGATGCTCTGGTCAAGGCTCAGCACGAAGGCATCCTTGCCAGTCATCAGCTTATGAGTCGTATGGTTCTGGAATTCTTCCATACGCATACCGCCTTCCTCATCTGGATAGCACAGCATCAGCTTGAACAACGCACATTCGCATTCATCGCTCTCCTTCAGGGCATTGTAGGCCTTCTCCAATGCGTCGGGAGCAAACCAGTCGTCGCTGTCAAGCATCGTGATATAGTCGCCGTCGGCGATTTTAATTCCCTCATTCCTCGCGATGGCCTGACCAAGGTTCTCTGGCTGCTCAATCACGACGATACGCGGGTCCTGCGAAGCGTACTCCTTCAGAATCGACAACGTCGAGTCTGTCGAGTGGTCGTCTATGCAGATGATCTGAAGGTCCTGAAAGGTTTGAGAGCATAGCGAGTCAAGGCATGTACGGATATGAGCCTCGTCATTATAAACGGCTGTCAAAACACTGATCTTACTCATGGCGGCGGCGGAATTTATTCTTTAGTTTTTCTATGAATTGAGTCTCTTTGGAAAGTATACGGACGGACAGACCGAGGGATACAAGGCCCAGCAGTCCGCCTAGAAGCCAACGAAGCCATCCGTGGCTATGAAAGGCCAGGACGATGGCACAACAGAGCAGAATACCATGGACCACATATATCCACAAGTGGCTGAAGTCAAATCGGAAATGGTAACGCCAGCGGTACAGACCGTAAATCAGTATCAGGTCGAACAGGCCGCAGGCGGAGATGGTGAAACCGGTGGCGGTCAGGCCCCAGCGTGAATAGGCATAGGGAACAACCAGCATGACAAGTACATCGTAGATCAACTCGGTCAGCATATACATCTTCGAGTCACCACGGGCCAGGGCCAGGTAGCTCACCGGGAGATACAACGCACGGAAGTACATGAAAAGCATTGCGCCCACCGACATCGTGATACAGTCAACGAATGCCTGGGAGAAGAGGATGGGTATAATCAGGGGCATGCCGATGGCGAAGAAGATGAGAAACGGGGAGATAAGCAGGACGAACACCTCTATCTGGCGGTTCACCGTCTCGTTCTGAAGCGGGATGTTGCCACCGGTGGAGGAAAGACGTGGGTAATAGTCGGCGTCCATCGCGCTGAAGATGATGGACGCATAGACCACGGCCATCGTGTAGCCACGGTTGTAAAGGCCTACGTCGCCCAGCCCGTTCGACTGCTCGATGAAATAGTTCACAAACCACTCGGAACCTTTTCCGAAAAGTCCGGCAACGATCAGACCGATACCCAGACGGAGCATCGGAAGTCCCTCTTTCATATACTCACGGGAAAAGAGGGCTAAACGGTAAGGAAGCTTCTTTGTGGAATAATAAAGCGTGGCCAGCATCACGAGCAACTGGCTCAGCAGCAAAGCGTATGGGATGCTTTCGCTGCGCATGAGATAGAAGCAGGGGGCAAAAACGGCCAGGATGATGAATGCAACCAGAACAGAAACTTTCGTCAGGCTCATCAGACGCTTCGTGCCTTTCAGAACGGCCATCTCGCCGCCGGTCACCGCCATCATCAGAATCACGGGCGACACAACAAGGAAATTCACCGTCTTGTAGCTCTCCGACAACAGCCAGTGACAACAGATGCAGGCTACCATGCCCAGCAGACCCACCATCACGCTGTAGGTGCGCAGCGTCGTCACGTAATGAAGCGTGCGGCTATCGTCTTCTTGGGCGGACACCTCCGAAACATGTTTCACACCGCTGATGGATATACCGAAATTCGTCGACTCGCTCAGCAGGTTGGTTGCCTTGTTATACATGTCGAGCATACCCATGCCGGAAGGACCCAGAAAGATGGCTGCCACCTTGTTGCGGATGATGTTCATCAGCATGTTCAGTACCTGAACCAATCCGAATATGCCGGTGTATTTCAGGATATGATTCAACCCGCCGTCGCTCTTATTATGTCGTTTTTCTTTGCTCATGGATAATTTGTCACAATAATTTAACGTTTTTTTATCGTTTATATTGCAAAAATCCGTATCTTTGTGCAAAAATATGAAAAGTGAATAGTGAATAGTTCATTTACTCATTCCGTATGGTAATCTCATTCAACTTTAAACATTAAACTTTTAAACTAAAAAAAGTGAAAATCGTAATACTTGACGCATACACGTCCAATCCCGGAGACCTATCATGGGATGGACTTTCTGAACTGGGCGAGCTCCACGTCTACGAACGGACAGAGACGCCCGAGCTTGTTGTGGAGCGATGCAAAGGCGCTGAAATCGTGCTCACCAACAAGACCATACTCAATGCGGAAATTCTCAACCAACTGCCCCGCCTGCTCTATATCGGGGTTTTGGCAACGGGCTACAACGTGGTGGATTTCGAAGCAGCAAGGAAACAACATATTGTCGTCACGAACATTCCGGCATACAGCACCGACAGCGTGGCGCAGGCGACATTCGCGCATATACTCAACATCACAAACCGGGTGGGTGACTACGCGAACGGAATCGCTCATGGCAAATGGGAGCAGTCAAAAGACTTCTCCTACCTCTCCTACCCTCTCCATGAGCTTACGGGACAGACCATCGGTATTGTCGGCCTCGGAAACATCGGAACGAAAGTGGCTAAGATTGCATTGGCTTTCGGTATGAAAGTCATCGCCTTCACATCGAAAGAGCAGGAAGCACTCCCCGAAGGCGTTGTCAGGATGAACATGGACGACCTCTTCGAGACGGCCGACATCATCAGCCTGCACTGTCCGCTCACGGAATCCACCCGCCATCTCGTCAACAAAGACCGGCTCGCCACGATGAAGCCGAACGCCATCATCATCAACACCGGACGCGGACCATTGGTGGACGACCAGGCACTGGCCGACGCGCTCAATGCCGGAACCATACAGGCTTACGGGGCTGACGTCATCACCCAGGAGCCGCCACGCGACGGCAACCCGCTGCTGTCTGCCCGCAACGCCTTCTTCACCCCGCACATCGCATGGGCGACCTTCGAAGCAAGAAAACGGCTCATCGACATCGCAACGGCCAACGTCAAGGCCTTCATCAGCGGCTCCCCACAAAACGTAGTGGAGTTCTAAAAAACGCACACCGAGGCTCACCAGCACTGGGGGCGTGGACGTCCCCGTCCGCGCCAGCCATCGAGGGCTCGATGCCCGAGACGGTTGTCAGAAAAATATGTGCTGACCAGTCTGTATCATCCTTTTAATGGGTGGAACAGCTTGTTTCTTGTTCCTAAAGCCTCTATTTCCTCTCGTGAGAACTCCGGCCGCCAGCGCATCGTACCGTTGTTCACGCCAACGCCCTGCACATAATACTTATTGCGCCAGCCATCCGAGGTGAACTCACCTGTCCCGCCCAAATCCCCGATTTTGAAGCCGGCATTATGGAGACAAGTGGTTATCATCACCTCCGAATGTGCAGAATGACCTTCTTTTTGGTATCTGTCGATATAGGACAGTGCACGGTTGGAATAGCGACAGATGGGATTGAAGCCCTTAACGCATTGCGACAACGGATAACCAACATCATTATGCCTATACCACCAGAGCCAGTCAGAATTCCGCTTTTGGTCATATCTCTCAACATAACAACTCAGGAAATCATAATCTCCCATATTCTCTGAACAATCGTCCATCAGCAAAGACCAATTTCCAGTGAAACAAACGTCGTATTCCACAAACCAATAATGATTATAATCAGAATTTTCCAAATAGTATTTCAGCAGCGGGAAATGGCAACTGCCTGGAAACAAGGTATCCGTAATTGGTCTGTATCCCAATTTATTAAGTTCGCGGACATCACACACAAAAAGTCTTTCACCAAAAGTTCCAGAAATCTTTTCTGTGGCAGACAGTGTATTGAAGAGCAAAATAATGTCATATTTGTCCGGAGAAAGGTCAATCACAAGTTTTCCTATCACTTTTTCCACAAGACTATCCAAATTATGTGTCGAGACGACAACCGCCTGACGATCCTGCGTTCCATTCATAAATCCCTTCATTGAAACGGTCGGTTACATGGTTAGAAAAAAAGATTTTGGAGTAGAGACACACACAGGGGACATGTGACAGACAATGTAACAGCTTATCAGTCTTTCAGCCAGGAAGGACATCGTACGTCTCTGGTAACTCACATCATCCAGCCGGAAATCCTGTTCCGCCTTGCGCTGATAATTCTCTGCCTTGAAGTCAAGATTGTGCATGGAATCAAATTCAAAAAGGATACGGAAGAGGAACTGGCTAAGGTTCTCAAAATCCTCATACCGCATGATAAAACTGCAATAAGGAATGAAAAGACGGCCGTTCATCAAATATCTCGAATAGAGATTGTTTTTTCCGTATATAGTATCTAAAATCTCTACAATATCATAATAATCCTGGTAGTTGTGAGCATTCTTATATTGCTGGAACAACGTCTCCTGAGGTTCTGTAATATGCATGACCTGACATGTGCCCTTCTCCACGTCAATGATATGCTGAAACACTCTGCGGTAGTGACAGAATCCGATTTTTTCACTTCTGACATGGTTCTGCCACACCCAGTACATGGTAGTCATCTCAGAGTAAAACTGATTGAGATGATTGATATTCTTACCGTCAATCTCTGCATTGCCCTTGAACAGTCTCAACACACTGTCCTCCTTTAGTTGATATTTCTCTATCAGACTGTCGTCATGATAGGTTCTCCATATTACTAGTTCTTGCATTGTTTATAGGTTGAATTTCAATTTGTCTTTGAAAATAATATTGAATATGGTGTGCGATTCTGTACGGAGACGGACGGTAAAGGTACCGTAATTCATGGCAGGAAACTTGATGTGGGGAAGGCTGTCGGAACTCCAGCACACAGCATACAATCCGTCCATTTTCGGATATTCCGCAACCATCTCAATTTTCCCATCCATTTTAAGACCGTCTATATCAACCAGGACACTATCGTCCCTGGCGAGAATTGAGGCTGTCTCCCTTGATACATAAAACACCAGGAACCGTGTCGAGTCTGCATCACTCTCGCCCCTGTTTTCAATCACGAACATGACAGATGGCGTTGCTGAGGAATCCTTACATTCTGTTCCGTTCATGTGCATACCCTCAGTATAGAAATCTGTAGGATACGACAACCCTTCTACCGGTGTTGTCACCGCTGTGGTGTCACCTTCTGGTGTAAGAATCATTGCAAGTGTGTCACCTCTCTCTACAGTCCTCTTTCCCATAGAATCCGTTTTGAGAATTGTCCCACAAGGAGTTTCCACCAATACGACACTCTTGCCACCGACCAACTTTGCATCAACATTGATATAAGATGGATAGGTCACGAATGCACCAGCAACGAGAATAGATGTGATTACAACCAGCAATATGGCTGTCCCATAGAGAAGCACACCAGGAATCCTCTTGCCCATCAGCACTTGCACCTCGTCACTACGAAGCTCTATGGGAGTTTTAGGGAATAGGCTTTTATCTTTGTTTATCATTTATGTGCGTTTGGAGGTTACTCAGACAATCCCAGCTGGTTGTGTACCAGCTCATAGTAAGCACCATGTTGTTGTATCAACTCACGGTGAGTGCCCTGCTCTACAATACTTCCTTGACTCATCACCACGATGTTGTCTGCATCCATCACTGTACTTAAACGGTGGGCGGCAACTACCACAGTCCTGCCACGGTAGAACGATTTGAGATTTTCCATGATCTTCCGTTCGTTCACAGTGTCGAGCGAGTTGGTTGCCTCATCAAAAAACAGATATTCAGGATCCTTGTAAATGGCACGTGCTATCAACAGACGCTGTCGTTGACCTTGGCTAACGCCACTGCCCTCCATGCCTATCATCGTGTTGTATCCTAACGGCAGGTCTCGTATGAACTCGTCGGCGTTGGCGAGTGTTGCGGCTTGATAGAGCCGCTGGACATCAACCTCGTCTGTACTCAGTGCGATGTTCCGTGCGACGGTGTCAGAGAAAATGAAGCTTTCCTGCATCACGCTGCCAGTCCTAGCACGCCAAATGTGGGGATTAATCATTCCAAGCGATACGCCACCTACCTTCACCGATCCGCTGTTCGGCTCATAAAAACCTTGCAGCAACTTGATAAGAGTTGTTTTACCGCTGCCGCTCTCACCGACTATGGCGGTGACTTTTCCTTCCGGGATAGTCAGCGAGAGGTTTTGAAGCGCATAATCGCGGTCTGCGCCACTATAGCTGAAAGTCAGGTGATCAACTCGGATGCTCTTGTCAGGTGGCAAATCTGACAACTTTCTGTCAATACCCTGTTCCTCGTCCTCCTGGGAATGGATTTCGTTCAGACGCTCCAGACTGATACGGGCATCCTGCCAGGAACGGGAAAAACTCAAGAAATCGCTGATGGGAACACTCAGCTGACCGAGAATATAGGTGAGGGACATCATCATTCCCAAAGTCATGCCGCCCTCTATCACCGATCGGGCGGCTGTAAAACTGATAAGAATAGATGTGGCTTGGGTGAGGAATGCAGACCCCGCCTGCTGAACCTGGCCAATGGTAAGTCCTCTCTCTCCCACCTGGAAAAGCCTCACCTGCAGTCTTTCCCACTCCCAGCGTTTCTGACGCTCACAATTGTTGAGCTTGATGTCCTGCATTCCCTCTATGAGCTGTATCAGACGGCTCTGCTCTGTGCTGGCGAGACTGAAACGGCGGGCATCTAGTTCACGGCGGTAGCGCAGGAACCATGTCACCCAAAGGATGTAAACCGTGTTGCCAGCAAAGAAAATTCCAAGAATACGTATGTCGAACCATGCGAGTATGCAAGTGTAGATAACGAAATTCACAAGTGAGAACATGATGCCAGTGCTGTTTCCAAGCAGGAAACCTTTGATACGTCCGTGGTCGCCTATACGCTGCATAATGTCGCCAGTCTTGCGTGTGTCAAAGAAACTCAGGGGCATGCGTGTGATTTTAAGAAGGAAGTCGCTGATGAGTGATATATCTACACGGGAGTTGATGTAAAGCAGAATCCATGAGCGGATGAAGCCGGACATGTGCTGGGCAAGGAACAGAGTAAGCTGGGCGGCGAGGATGATGGTGACTACTCCCATGTCCCTGTTTCCAATGCCGGCATCCACCATGGCCTGGGTGAGGAAGGGGAAGATGAGCTGGAGAAGGCTGCCAAGCAGCATACCCAGCAACAGTTGGAGGAAAAGGCGACGGTGGGGAAGAAGGTAGCCCCAGAATGACGCGAGGCTTTTACTGCTCTTCACACACTCTTCCTCACGGCGCCCGAAGCTGGCACCAGGCTCAAGAAGAAGGACTGTGCCGCAGTCTAGCCCACCCTTCCGTGTGCTGACCCAGCATTTCTGGAGGTCTGAGGTGTGGAAAGTGACTCGACGAGAGGCCGGGTCGGCTATCCGGAACAGGCAGTCACCGTTACGTTTACGGCGGATTTCATAGCACACAACAAAATGATTCTGGTTCCAGTGGAGGATACAAGGAAGCGGTGCGTCACTCACCAGCTGTTCCAGGCTCACATGCATGCCGAGAGTGTGCATGCCAATGTGTTCAGCGGCATCACTGATGCCCAGCATTGACACACCCTCACGGGTGATGAAGCAGTGCCTACGAAGCATCTCCATGGAATAGGTGCGACCATAATAGGCGGCAACCATCCGAAGGCAAGCCGGGCCACAATCGGTGGCGTTATGCTGGGGGAAATGGGGAAAACGCTTATACATCACTCAATAAGACACTTACGTTCTTAGTTCACTTTCTTTTTCGGCTTCCTGTCAAGGCGGTAAAGCAGGTGAACCGTCACATAGGAAGGCATTGTGTTGAAGCGGGTCTCTTTCATACCCTGGGCGTTGACAACACGGCGGATGCTCGGAAGCTGCTGCAGAATGTCGTAGCCAACCAACTTCACAACCCACTGGTTACGGCTGCCCACCCCGCGGGACAGAGAGATGTTCCAAACCCAGTCGGTCGTGTTCATCGAACTTTCGGAGAAACCACGGCGGCAGTAGGCCATCATGTCTGTCTCCAGGTCTGTCGACCAGAATAGACGGCAGGACATGGACAGGCCGTAATTCAACTCCGTATAGCTGAAAGGGGAGAACACATCATCGCAACTGCGCATCCAGTATTTGTTGTACGAGAGTTTCCCACCCAGTGTCAGCCGGTCCATCCGCCATCGCAAAGAAAGCTCGTCATGTATTTTATAACGGTTGGCGGCGGTGCGCGAGGCAACCGCATCTAAGGAGGAGCCTGCTGAGGAGTAGTCAACACTGTGGACAAGACCTGAGCTGAACTCATTGCTCAGCGTTATCCTGTCATTTCTGTCAACTGACTGGGAGTAAGTCAGCATGGCCACTGCATCCCAGTTGCCGTCAACATTCACGGGTCTGTAGGTCGTCACACCGGAAGGACGGTCGTAGCTCCGGCTGACTGCCACCAGGTTGTCTGAAACAGTAGCTGCCAAAAGGATATTGTACATCCTCAAGTGCTTCTGGTAAGTGCGCTGAAAAGTTGCCTTATAGTCGTAATGCCTCGTTTTTCTCAAATCTGGGTTGCCAAGGTTCACAACAAGGGGGGAGCTGTCATCACGGACATCAAGTATATGCGACATCTCCGGAAGGTTTTCCCTCATGATAAAGCTCAGGCCCCAGTTCAAGCCCTTGCCATACTGTCCTATGCTTATCATCGGATTGAATGTGACTCCGGAATTGCTCAATGACTGACGGCGCAAATCCCGCTCATCGGTGAGCGCTCTCTTGCGGAAACTCAATTCCAGGTCGGCCTGGACATTGAACTTTCCGACAAGCTGGAATGAGGATTTAACTGTATGGACGTGGCCCTGACGTCTTGTGTGGTAGCTGTTCCTGTGGTCGGCCAGCCACAAGCCGGAGCTGCTCATGGATGGAAGCGGGTCAGAAACGGTAAACACCGTGTCGCTACGCTCCAGCCTGCGCCTGCCCGAGTCATACGAATGCTCATACGTGTAACTGAGGTTCCACTGGGCCGGAAGGAAGAAGCCGGGGATATCGATGTTGTAGGAAAGGGGCTTCACCGATGCGGTGAACTTGTAGTTCCTGACAGGAATGGACGACCGTCTTCCCTCACTGGAGACTTTGTCGCCCGTGCCGGAATAAACAATCAGGTCGGCGCTCCTCATCACGCTCTTCTGGCTCCCGCCCTGGAAATGGAGGCTCACCGGCAACCTTCTCATGCCGGGAATCGGATTCACAAAATCGAGCTTCATGCGCAGGCCGCCGCGCCAGTCGCGGATGCGGGTACGGTTTACGGACTGGTGACCGTAGGACAAGCAGCCATCCAAAGCAGCAAGACCGGAAGGAAGGTAATAAACGTCGGGCGTGTCTCCCTTCAGCACAATGCCGTCACTTGATGACTTATTGTGGCTGTAGCGCAACTCAGGGGAGACGCTCAGGTGGACAAAACCAAGGCTCCGCGACCAATCGCCTGTCCACTTCAGCTCATGGGAGTCCGTGTTGCTGCGGCCCATGTTCTTTGTGTACGTGTTGCCTTCTGCGTAATATTCCTCACCGAGACTCCGGGAATTGCCCTCCACATGCTGGACCTGGGCCTGGAATGTGGACTTGAGTTTCGTCTTGCTCTCCTTCCACTCGCGGGAGTAGTCCATACCGCCTGTCAGCGTGCGCTTCTCGCCCTCGCCCGGATCAACACGCCTCCACTCACCCTTGCCGCCGGGGTTCTGGGAGTCGTTCATGTTGTTCGCGTTCACATAGGTACCGATACTGCTCACGGGAGTGAAACGCATCGCGAACATCCGAAGTAGCCAGGCAGGACGTGAACCGCCACCGCCCATCCAACCACCGCCCGACTCGTAGTTCGTTATCCAGCTCGCGGAATATTCGCGCTTCAGGTGAACGTCCATCACCAGAGGATCGTCCTGCTTGCTTCGTCGTGAATAGTCATGCTCCAGATAGGCCGTTTCCGGCTCCTTCTTATACACCTTTATCTTATCAACCGTGTAAGCTGGAAGGTTGTTCAAAGCCACCTTCGGATTGCCCTTGAAAAAGTCGCGTCCGTTGATTAGGAGACTGCGGACGAACTCTCCGTTCACCGTGATGCGCCCCTGATCGTCAAGTTTGGCACCGGGAAGCTCACGGATCAGGTTGTCGAGCATCGACCCCTCCGACAGGCGGAATGAAGAGGCGTTGTACTCTATCGTGTCACCCTTCATCACCATCAGGATCTTGGACGCCTTGACCGTCACCTCGTCCAGACGGTAGGACGACAAAGGGAAAATCTCGATGTCACCAAGGCTGTATGTGTCAATCCGCTTGCCGTAACGCCTCAACGGAACGTCACGCTCCAGCTCGATGTCCCTGTAGCCGGGAAGCGATACATGGAACTTGTAATGGGTGTGCCTCGCCACATTACAGCTGTACAGGATTGTTTCCTCGCTGCCACGCTTATTGCTCCCATACACCATGGTCTCAACCAGAACCCGGCCGGAGGGACCAGACACCCTTATCGTGGCACCCGGCAGCTGCTCGCCGGTAAAGCCGTCAACCACATGGCCGTAAATGTATAGCGAGTCCGTCTGGGAATGGACGGAGACAGCAGACAACAGGAAAAATAAAGCAAACAGATACTTTCTCACGACTGTTACCACCTTGTAGGTAATAAAAATGGCACTTACTGTTGTATCCAGTGGGCATAGGACATGGTATATTCATGACATTTTGCACTGCCCACTTCAGAACAATAATCCGCACATCTCTCGGCGCAGGAAGCGTCTGAATAGATACCATTCAACGAAACCACATATTCATCCTGCTTACTTGTAATAATATTACAGGAACAGGCAAAAACCTCGACACCTCCTACTATTTTTTTCAACTCTTCGTCTGACAGTGGTGTCCCAGCTAAAGAACGCTCAAAAAGATTAAGTTTCTTCATAATCAAAATTTTTAAATGTTAATAACTATATAAAACTAACTAATTTACATAATTGTGCATTTATTTCACCTCCGCTTCTATTGTCAGTGTCTCAAACTTATATGTTTCTTTCGGCATATATGGCACAAAGCGCTCCAAGCCGCATAATTCAGGATGAGGACTCTCACCGATATCCTGCCTGACGACATTGACAAATCCCGCAAATTCCAACAAATATCTCATTGATTCAAAGTCATAAAAAAAACCTTCCGACATTTTATGGGAAAAGTTCGACAATACGATAGAATTGCATAAGTTTCGGTTTCCCATGGCCAATTCTGGGCTCACGTAAGCACTATAGTGTGCCAAGTTCCAGGAACAGTAAACATCCCAGTCCTTGTCGGGAACAACAGACAAGAAATGACAGGCAAGGCGCTCCTGAGAGAACATCGTAATACGCAGGATTCCCCCACTTTTCAAAGCACGCCGGCATTCCATCAGGACATGAAGGACTTTTTGCGCAGGGAACAGCTCCAGCAAATGCTCCATAAAAATATTGTCCAGGCTACGGTCAGGAATAGGAAAGTTCTGGGTCACATCTAAAAATGTCGCTCCATATACCGGTTTTAGGTCTGTGTTCAGCCAGCCTTCTATCAAATTCTGTCCGCACCCAAGATGAAGTGAATGACTGCCGTCTCGCAAGATGTAGGAGTCAACACTGGTTTCAAGCTTGAAGGTTTTGTCGCCATGCATCAATCTTTTATCCACAAACTCATAATTCTCCAAACAATGACGGCTGTCATCAAAATGCCGCAGAATCAGGGAACTATCATTATTTGCATCAGTGATGTCGGAGTAACCGAAATCCGTCTGTTCTGATATAAACGGGGCTATGACCATTTTATTTGTCAATAGTTCTGACAGTTTACCGTCAGCAACGTCGCGCACACTGAATTCTGCGGACAGGATGGGGGTAAATGCACTTCTGTAAACAACAATGAACTGGGTACACCAGAACCAGTCGCACCAGTAAAGCCCCATTCTTAGCGGGACGAGATTACCGAATCCTCCAACTCCTCCTGCCAGAAGCTGTGCACCCATTGTTCCAGCAAGCAGAATCTGCTTCATGAACTTCTCCTTCTCATAAGAATCGGTAAAAACATGGTCATCCTCGCAGATCAGCACATAGTCCTCACCAGCGTCCATAGCCTGACGGACAATGCTACAGATGCTTTGCCAAAGACCTACAGCCCCACATGGATGACTGCAGGCCTCGAACACATGAATGTCAAATTCAAGACGGTCGCGGAATTGACGCATGACTGAAGCCAGACGGTCCTCCCGGTCTTTAAGGTTAATCACATAAGTTGGAATGAAGCAGTTCTCAACGTCAGCGCAAATGACCGAAGAGAAAACGTCCTCAGGAAGACTTCCATAAAACCTCCTGCATTTTTCTAATTTTTCCAGCAGGACTTGGGTATTCTCAAAAAAACGTGTCACACGTCCACTTTCGTTGTTCAGATAGGTTGTGTCGGAATAACCGAATTCCTTCTGGACACTGATATATGGGTACATAACCAACTTTGTCTTGGCTATGTACGATAAATGTATATCCGTCACATATCCCTCATCACTCTTGGATGAGAGTATCTTTCCGTACAGTCGGTTGAATATCACCATAAACTGCATGCCGTTGAAACCGCCCACCCAAAACAGGCAGGGAGAAACCTGTACAGGGAATTTTATGACGGACATTCCGCCGGAAAGCAAATCTGCTTCCAGCCGGTCAGCCTCTGCAATTCGTTCCAGAAGAAATTCTCTGCTATATGCTTTGGTAAACACGTGGTCGTCCTCGCAGAATATAAAGTAAGGACTTCCTTTTCCTCTTTCCAACTCCACAATTCTGTAGAAAGTCTGCCACAGTCCCCATGGTGCATTTTTCTGCTCTATCGCCTCGACCAGGTGAAAGTCAAACTCGTCTTTCCCGCTGAACTGCTCATATATGGAGGCTCTTCTGTCTGAACGTTGCCTCAAATTGGGGGCATATACATTTATTGGATATATCATCTGACTATAGTTTAGATATATTTAAGATCCTCAATTTCGTACTCTTTTGGAAACAAATGGTTTCCATACAGAATAATGGGTGTCGAGGTGAATCCGGTCTTCTCACACCAATCTTTATGTGAGGCTACCTCCTGAGCTACATCAGAAGCATTTAAGTCCAGATTCATCTCCTTTACAATTTTCCTGACTTTCTCGGTTTCACCGGAATACCATTGTCTGAAAATATCCGAGGCATGCTCTATGCCAGATTGGAAATAGACTGCCATGAGCATCCGGTTGATGTTCTCATAACGCTCTCCAAAAGATGTGAGGACATAGCTTACGGAAAGCCTGTCTCCATGTGTGGCTAGCAGGACGTCCAGTCTTCGGTGCAGGCGGGCACAAGGATTGCAGAGTGGATTTGTCAGGACTGTCAGTTTGTGTCTGGCATTCTTGTTCCCAAACATTATACGGCTGCGGATGCCGGATGTGTCACATTCCTCTGATTGGGACAACTTGGTGGCAAAAACATGGCAGTCGGCCTTGAAAGCGCTTAGTTTCCGTGAACGGTTACGCAGCTCGTCATCTTTATTGAAACCCTCCACAACTAAATGAATGACAAGAGTGAATAGAATAATAACACAGCCTATCCCGGTAAAATTCCATAACAGACTGCTGACATTTGAGGGCATTATATAAACATGCAGAGCATCATTGACGCCATTGAACCAAACTACAACTTGCACCAAAATACACAAAACACAAAGGTTACGAAGTACCTTTGCTTGCTGCCACAAGCTCCAAACACCATACAGCATTGCAAGCCATCCCACTGCCGCAAGAGCAACTGGCGAGTACGGGAACAGCAAGTAGGAGAAAAGCCTTCCCGTAAAATAACCGAATCCTATCTCGCTCCAACTGAGAAAGCCGATCCTCGACTGGGGAGAGGAGAGTACTTTATGGCAGTCGTTCAAATGGAAAACGGAACAGACCTTGTCGCTTAGCCTGTATCCGTGGAATACCTGCTTGTCAACGAGCAGAAGGCACAAAACGGCTCCAATCCAGTCGGATATGACACCGATGGTGATTATGGACTGAGGAATGGTCCCACGGCTGAGGAATGCTATGCTCCATACAACTATTGGCATTGCAAGCAGCATGAGGACAAGAAGCGACTTTTGTATCTCATCACGTCGGTGACGCTTATAGTCTGGTTCACATGTATTCTTTCTAAACGAATCTATGGTCAATGCTATGCCGGTCCAAAGGGTGCAAAACTCGGAAACTGACTTGGTTACTTTCTTCCCATTCCAGTTGTAGGTTATCCTATTGTCTGTCAAATCCGTACAAACGACAAAATCGCCCGGTATCTGCATGATACAAGGCACAGAAATGTCTGCTTCTGTCTTGTCCTCGTATTTGATGCCAGCGGTGTCGATGCCGAAAACATGAAGCATGTCCTTAAGACCAAAAAGAGTATGCCGTTCAGGATGCTCCTCAAATATTGTTTCCGTGAACAAGATGGTATGCCTTACGTTGCACTCCCTGAGAAATATGGAAAGAATGTTTGACATTGGATATTTATTGTGGTTGTATTAATTTCTTGAAATAACATATTGTGTTCTCTATGCCCTCACATAACATTGTACTGGATTTCCATCCGAGTTGACTTAAGATTCTCAATATGCAAGGACAACGCAACGCAGGGTCGTCCTCACGTAAAGAACGGTATGTTATTTCTGAGGAAGAACCCGTCATTCTGATAATCAGTTCTGCCAGTTCCTTCACTGTATATTCTTCCGGGTTCCCAAGGTTCACCGGCCCTATGAAGTCATCCCCAGTCTTCGCCACCCGCATGAATCCCTCTATCAAGTCGTCCACATACATGAACGAACGGGTCTGGCTGCCATCGCCATAAACTGTTATGTCTTCCCCTTTCAATGCCTGCACGATGAAGTTGGACACGACACGGCCGTCGTCCACCGACATGCGGGGACCATAGGTGTTGAATATCCGCACTATCTTAACAGGCACACCGTACTGGCGGTGGTAGTCCATGCAAAGGCTCTCGGCGCATCGTTTACCCTCGTCATAGCATGAGCGGACACCTATCGGGTTGACATTCCCCCAGTAGCTCTCCGGCTGTGGATGGACCGTCGGGTCGCCGTAAACCTCACTCGTGGAGGCCTGAATAAGCGGACATCCGTTCTCCCTCGCCAACTCCAGCAGGTTCAGCGTGCCAATCACTGCCGTACGGGTGGTGAAGACAGCGTCTTTCTGGTAATGGACCGGTGAGGCAGGACAGGCAAGGTTGAACACGAGTGAGACATCCTGCATCCGGAACGGCTCATTCACATCGTGTTCCACGAATGAAAAACGCCCGTCTGCTGTCAGATGACGGATATTTCCCATACTGCCTGTGTAGAGGTTGTCAAGACACACAACACCGTAGCCATCCGCTATCAACCTGTCGCAAAGGTGGGAGCCGACAAAGCCAGCACCACCGGCAACCAGCACAGTTGAGGGTTTCATAGTCTTATTCATACTATCAGTGTGTTGCAGTTATTCTATTCTGAACTCACCAGAGTAAATTCCCAAATTGTCAAGAATGATGCAAATACTGTATGAGCCGGAAGGGTAAGAGGAGATGTCTATATCCAAAGGAGAGGAAGGAAAAAGAGACTCCGAAGAATAATAAACCACTTGATGACCGGGATTTCTTATAATCAGTATCTCCGCCTCGTCTTCATAATTACTGACAGAGATGGTCAGCGTGGAGGAGTCAAACTCGGCAAAAAAGGAAATATCAAACTGGTTTAGTCCAGTAGGATTATCAACACCTCCCGTACCGTATGTGATTGGTATGTTTTCCTTATCGTGGTTCTGAGCATAAGCAGTATTTACACAAATCGGCAGAAATCCACTAATCAAAGCAAAAAGAAATAATATCCGCTTCATAATACTAAAATTTAAAATTGTTAAAAAAATCAGTTCTCTCCTTATAATATGGGATTCTCGTCCGCATATCATTTTTCTGCAAAGTTAGCGACTGCGAATGGCATGACAAAATTCAAGGGGTGGAAAAATTACGCTCATCTACTATTTTTCTAATTCACTGATTACAAATTACATATAAATATTTTCCACCATTAAAAAGCCTCAAAAGGGTGGAAATGTTAAAAAAATACCCTATAAATTAACATTTATTAACAAGTAATTATAATGCAAAAAAAACAAATTACTCACCGAAGGTGACTTCATTTTTTGCATACACTGAGTTATCTTCAAGTACTACATGCCACAGATGATTTGATTAAGGTCAATATCAGGGTCGGCCACATGGAAACCATTTTTCTTCAGCACCGATTTCCTCTTTTTCACGGCGGAGGTCGTGATGTTGTACAGCTTACCGATCATCTCGTTCTCTATTTTCAGGCGAACAAGCATGCAAAGACGGATGTCGTCCTCACGGAAATCAGGGTGCTCAGACCTTATACGGCTCATGATGTCATCGTCAGTCATGTTCAGATAATTCTCCATCTCAGACCACACCTCATCTGTGATTCTCACACGTTCCCCACCCTTCATCAGCGTGGAAACGCCATCTAGTCTTTCAAGTAGATATTTACGGAGCAAGTTCATTGACACCATCTTCTGTTCTAACAGCTTTCTTTGACGCAATATCTCATTATGTTGCTCTGCTATCCTGAGGTTCTGAGTGATACGGTCATACAAGAGAACCGTTTTCTTATGACGCTCATTCACGATACTCTGATAACGCTTACGTCGTTCGAGAACACTTCTCAAGCGTAGCCAGACAAGCAATACGGTCACCATAACCATCGACAACAGAATGACAAATAACAATATCCATGTTCCGCGTTCTTTCTCTCTTAATGCCATCTCCTTCTGAATCTCTTTCTGAATGTTGTCGTTGTAGTACTCATCCTTTGTCTTTTGTGATTGAAAATACATGTTCTCCAACGAATAAAAAGCTGAATCATAGAAGACTGAAAGCGAATCCATTCCCTTTTTCTTCATCTCGACTTCAGCAAGACGGCGCATAACGAGATACCTACCCATATAGTCATCGGAATCACATTTGACAGAGCGCAAGACTGTGGCCGCACGATTGAGTGAGTCGTTTACCATATAACACTCTGCAAGTGTCAGAAGAGATCGGGCTGACACACTGTCGGACAGTGATGACCCTTTCAACGCATATCGCAAAGAAGTCTCATAATCTTTCTTCCCCCGATAAACGCTGGCCAGACAGATATAAATCTGTTCAATGACCTTTGTCTGACGGTTTTGTTCTGCCGACAGAAGTGCACGTTGATAAAACATCACAGCCTTGTCATAGTCACCACGTACTGCATGGCAGCCTCCTATTTTGCCTAAAATCAAGGATTCATTGGCGGGATCATCCTTCACTTTATTATATATACTATAAGATTCAAGACAAGCCTTGAGTGCTGAATCAGGGTTGCTCAAACGAAGGGAATTACTTAACAATATATACGCAAGATAGCATGTGTGCCAGTCATGGCATCTTTCTGACAGACCCGCGGCGAAACGGAACATATCCTCACTCCGTTTCAAGCTGTCCCTGGACGTTAAGTAAAGGCCCATGTAGTAGCAGCTCTGTCCATAACGACGGAGCAACAGGCTGTCGGATGTGTCTCCGCCACCGGAGGCATCATGAAAATAGTCGTAAGCGGGGCGGATCAGGGAGTCACTCGTGATGTCCTTTCCCAACCTGTTATCGGCATAAGTACGCAAAAGCCCGTATAAGGCACGGTCGGAAGGGGTGAACTTGCGGTAATCGTCTATGGAATTTAGAACAGAGTCTGCATAAACCGGACGGGATGGCAGGATTTTCTCCACCTCAAGCAGACGCTCGTCGTCGGACAAATGACACGACAGAAAACAAGTCAGCAGAAACAATAAGGGCAGGCTTTTCATCATCAGTTTTGGACAATGGTTATGATAACTGCAAAATTACACCATTATTTCAATAAAAACAAATACAAGGGGTGGAAAAATAACGCTTAGAGCATTCACTCTAATTCTTTGGCTATAAATTACTTACAAATACCTTTTACCCATAGAAAGCTCCAAAAGGGTGGAAATGGTTAAAAAAAATTCTCAAAATTAACTTTTATTAACAAACAAACACAAAAACAAAACGGTCATCAGCTATTTAGCATATCGCTTTGCTCTTGTATGTTTAGGACAACATGCCGGACATATATGACTTGTTAGAGGTGTTTTATATACATAAAATAATGGTACTTCGCGAATTGGTGATGAAGAAGGTCTTATTTCGTTGTCTGACCGTGCTTCGCCGGTCGATTGTGCGGGCGAGACGCCCACTTTCCCAGCCAAGACCAATACTGGCAAACCCGCATGGATTTAGGCACAGGAAAAGACCCAACCTTGACTACCCATACCTCTCACATTCTTTGGCTTTACTCTACCCCATCTGTCGCCATGCGTCAAACACACTAGATATCGTCTGTTCCATGTCATAGTAATGGTATTCAGCCAGACGACCGCCGAACAGCACGCCTTTCTCTTTTTCTACCAGTTGTTTATGTCCATCAGCAATGACCAATTGCCAGTGAAACAAACGTCGTATTCCACAAACCAATAAATAATGTAAGCGGGATTATCCAGATAGTATTTCAGTAATGGAAAATGGCAACTGTCGGGAAACAATGTATCTGCGATTGGCCTGCTTGCTTCAATTTTGCCGAGCGCAGCCGAAAATCATGCTAATAAACTTCAAATCTCAACCCCCCTGTCCGGACGGCTAAACCTCAAACCTCAAATTTAAAAATCCCTGTCTTTCTTCATAAAAACGGCGTTCCCGGAACTTCGGGAACGCTGTTTTTTAACGTTTACTGGATTCCAGCTTGTTGAAGCTTGGCTGTCGCTTTTTCTATCATGTCCATCGTGCCGCTGCCGTCGCTCACGTATTTCACAACCATATCGGCATACTCGATGGCTTCCTTCAGTTCAGCGGACGGACTGGACTGCGCCTTGGCTTTCTCCACGAGGGGCAGCAACTTCTCCATGTCCTCAAGCTCAGGAAGGTTGCCGGGACGCATCGAGTTCAAGGCGGCGTTCAGGTTGGCTGTAGCCTTGTCGATGGCAGCCTGGTCGCTGCTCAGGTCGGGGTTGTCGAGAATGCTCTCGGCCTTGCGGAGCTGCTCCATCATCCTGGCATAACCATGCTTTGCCCACGGCGCATATTCAGGCACTTTCACAGCCATGTCGTTCCAGCACTGCTGGGCATTACGACGGATCTTGGCCTCGCCCATCGTCTCACGCAACTGGGAGATGTCGGCACCGGCCTCCCCTTCATCGCCCACCACCGGCTCAGGGATGCCTGGCAGATTGAAACGGAAATAATGGGTGACGTGACGGTCGGCATAATAGTCGGGAATGAAATGGCGGCCGCCGATGTCCATCGTGTACACGTTGGTGTAGGCACGTCCTGCCTGCTCGTCGCTCGGTCCGTTCAGCGTCAGGCTGTTGAGAGAAGGATTGAGCGTCAGCGTAGCCTCGTTCCAGTTGCTCAAGCCGGTAGTGGACATCACCAGCGGGCCATACATGAACGCACCGGTCCACAAAGGCTCAAACTCGGTCCGGGTCTCGTTCTTCCCCGTGGCAGCAATCTGCATCTTGTCAGGACCGAAGTCGATATGAGGAGCGAACGGCATGTCAATCTCAACAACGTCCTTCGTGCTCCATTTGCGCAGCGGAATCTCCACATAGGTGCCAGGACGGCAGCCAGATGCCATCTCCTTGCCGTTCAGTTTCACGCTGAAGCCTTTCGTGGCCCAATAAGGCACACGCAGCTTCATGGCAAACTTGCCGCCGCCTTTGACAATGCTGATTTTACTCTGCTCTGCCGGCCACTTACATTCCTGACGCAGGGTCACCTTCTTGGCATCCCACTGGGCTGTGGATGGGAGGTAGAGCGCCACCCAAATGGTGTTGTCACTCACGAAATAAGCAGCTTCCTGGTATTTCACGTGGTTCTCCGCGCCGGTGCCGCCGCAGCAGGTGGACTGAGGCGTCTCATTTCCCCACGGCTTCGACGCGTCGAGACCCACGGCATACTGATACAGTGTGGCATAATGCTCGGGATGAAGGCTGCCCACCAGCTGGTTATAGAGCAGACGCTCGTAATAGTCCATATAGCCGGCGTTGTCAGGGTCGTAGCAGTTCAGGTCTTTCGACAGCTTCGCCAGGTTGTAGGCGCAGCAGGTCTCGTTAATCGTGGGCTCTGGATAGAGGTTGCGGCGCCCGTCGCCCGTCACGTTCGTACACATCGACAAGATCTGGGAGTAAGGCTGACGGAACATCTCGCCGTTGCCCACACCGCCCATGGCATAGCGGTAGCGGCCCTGGATGAAGTTCCAGAAGTTGTAGGCCAAGTTATAGTAATAGGGGTTCTTGTTGCCGCGGTAGCTGCGCAAGGCACCGGTCACCATCGGGATATGCTGATTGGCATGGCGGGTGCGGATGGCGTCCACATTCTTCGACAACGGGTCGAAGAAGGCAGGGGAGTCAAAGTAGTTGGAGGCTTCCAGCAGACGGGCGGACTCCGTCTTGTTGTCCACCATCTCGGAAAGACGGGCCAGACTCTCAGCCATGCCGCCCACCTCACCGGCGATATACATGTTCCACATCTCATAGCGGTTACCGGGCACCGCGCGACGCTCTTCCTGTGTACCGTCGGACTTCACATACGTGCGGTAATGCAGGCGGTTCCATACCCAAAGACCCATGTCCTTGGCAATGAGCAGCGCCTTCTTGGCTGTGGCCTTGTCGTCGATGTAGGTGGCGATGTCAATCAGACCGGCCAGCTGCTTATGCACCGAATAATAAGGAGCCCACACCCACTGCTCGTTATTGTAAGCACGGTACATCTCTATCAGCACGCAATGCTGGGCGGGGATGGCGTTCAGGTAGCCATAGCCGTATTTCGAATAGTCTTTCTTGTAGTTGTCGAAGTCAGCCCAAGTACCTTTCATCTCCTTCAGTTCCGCATCGGGCGCAAAGTCACGGGCTTCCCAATAACGGCCCAGTTTCTTGTCGTACACAAACGTGCGCTCCTGGCAAGCCCGCAGCTCATCCACCATCGTCTGGATATTCTGACGCAGTTGGTTTTTCTGCTTCTCATCCTGACAGCTGGCGAACGCCATAGCGAGTGCCGACATATAATGGCCAGAACCATGACCTTTCAGCTTGGTCGTCGGGGAGTCCCAGCCGTCGGCCTTGGGATAGCCGTCGGTGGGAAGGCCATAAGTGTCGCGGTAGTTATAGAGCTGCTGCTTCACGTCGAGACTCAGCAGGTTCTGGATGTCGAGGTCGCGGTTGTGGGTCAGACGGTTCTCGCCGTCCAGGCTCACCTTGTCTAGGGGCAGCGGCTGAGCAACCGGAACCGGGTTCGGCACCGCGTCGGCACCCCCCACCACCGTCACATGAGCCACCACAGGAAAGCCGGCAGTCGTCGTGTTGTCGCCTGTGATATAACCTTTCACGTCGTAGCTCGAACCCACAGGATTTTTCGAGGCGTCTGCCTCCGATGACTCTACCGAAGAGGAGGAGTTCATCCACTTCACCTGACGGTATTCGCTCCGCCCGTTGTCATAACTCACCCACAGACGGTAAGGCAGACGGGGTGCGGTTCCGACAGGACACCTCACCGCCACATCCTCCATCTGTACGATTTTCAGGAGCGGCTCTTTTTGAGCACTCGCCTCGTAAGGCAGCATCAATAAACTGAATGCGGATACCACACCGCAAATCATCATTCGTTTTGTCAGCATTGTATTAGTTTTGAGTTTTATTCTTTAAGTTGAGCTTGATTAGTAGAGACGCCCCGTGGGGCGTCTTGTAACTTAATGCAGTGTCCTCTTGTAACTGCACTATTCACTTAGTAAACACGTACTTTCCATCGCCGGTCATCCCTTCTGCCGAGATATACAGCTGCGAACACGTGGAGTTATTATAAAACTCCACCGACGCGTTTCCATTTTCGTCTGCCACGACATCCGGCTCCCACCACAGCGTGCGGCGGTAGTCGTCGGCCACGGGAGG
>FLNV01000006.1_pt1 | contig 31823 bp, 32 predicted proteins | sample 1140351 | NCBI WGS metagenome assembly FLNV01 (sample SAMEA3878207, study PRJEB12797) | bioreactor metagenome | biome: Moose rumen | place: Sweden | collected 2011-10
TTATTATTCAAAAAGATTTGACTTATTGTAAAATAAATATATAATAAACACCGCAAACAATAAAAAATTACACACTATGAAAAGGTATTTTATTTCTTTTTCGGTCATAAGATCCATCAACAAAAAAGTTGAAGATGGAAATAGCATTGAATACTTTCAATTATTCAACCAAGAAGTCGAAGTTGAAAATGGCATTCAGTCTCTTGATGACATCTACGAGATAGAAGAAGAGATCAGAGAATCGTTAATCGAAAATGATATCATTCCAAAAAATGATGCCTACATGTACAACATCAACATTCTTTTTTGGAGAACATTCGATGGATGTAAAATCACGGCAGGAATTTAACCTGCCATTTTTTTTAATTTCCTTGAAAGTACCAAACTTTTTATTATATATAAAAATATTTATTTTTTTCATAATACAAATATGGATACGACAATTTACAAAACACAAATGGAAAAAGCTTTGAAATATCTTGAAACTGAATTTATGTGACTACAGCTTGGTAGAGCTTCTACATGATTGGTAGAAAACATCACAGTTCACGCAAGTTATTGAGATATGAAAATACCTCAAATTGCACATGTCACAATTTTGGACCAACAAACACTAAAAATTGAACCTTGGGACAAAAAAGAATGCGGAGCCATTGCAAAAGCCATTTATGATGCTGAATTATGATTAGCTCCACAAAATGAATGAATGCATGTATTGATTAAAATTCCTGCTTTGACACAAGAAAGGAGAGATGAAATATCAAAAAAAGTAAAGTCAATGTGAGAAGAAACAAAAGCAAAAGTTAGAGTAGCTAGACAAGATGCTATGAAAGCTACAAAAAAATTATTGGAAGACAAAGAAATATCAGAAAATGAAAATAAAGCAAACGAAGCAAATATCGAAGATTTGACAAAAGAATTTAATACAAAGATAGATAATCTAGTAAAAGCAAAAGCTGATGAAGTAATGAAAATTTAATTATAGCTTTTTATTATTTTACAAAAAACAATGAGAAGACGTTGATTTATAGGGTGGATTTTAAATAGTGTAATATGAAAACAATTGATTATTCGTCCACTTTTTAATATTTTGATTATATTTTTAGCATTATTTAATGGTGAATTATGATGGGCAATAATCGCCATTACATTGATTTTTAGATTTGCTCTAATAAAATTCACATCTGCTTCTGCTCAAATGTCTCATAACATGAGCGATATTCAACCAAAATTAAACGAAATTCAAGAAAAATACAAAGACAATCCAAATAAAATGGCAGAAGAAACCATGAAAATTTTTAAAAAAGAATGAAAATCTCCATTTAAATGATGTTTAAGGATGTTTATCCAAATACCTATTTTTGCTTGATTATATTGGGTTATTTATTGTATAGCAAATTGACAAATAGAGGCAGATCGATTATATAGTTTTTTTTATAATTTCTGAAGTAAATTTATTTCAGAGTGAATCGATTGAAGCTGAAATATTATCACGACATTTTTCTGATTAGATTTATTAGCTACAAAAAATGTATTGCTAGGTGTAATAACAGCCGTACTGATGTTTTTCCAAATGAAACTGACTACACTTGTGCAGCCAAAACAGAAATCTCAAAAATTACCAAATGGACAAGAAATGCCAGATCCATCAAAGATGATGTGATGAATGTCTTTTTTTATGGCGTTAATGATGTGATTTATGGTATATGCCCTCCAAGCAGCAATGTGACTATACATGGTGACGACAACTCTATTCTCAATTTGCCAATATGCACGACAATACAGGAGTTTATTACATGCCAAACGATTAGAGCTAAATAATAAACCAACTATCGTAAAAGGATAATGTTCAAAAATGGAAAAATTATTTTATCAAAGTATATTAAATCACACTGAATACGAAATTCCAAAAATCAAATGATCTAGATTTATTTGAAATGTTTTTTATGTGAAAAATAAAGAAGAAGCTGAAAATTACATTAAAGAAATCTCAGAAAGATACAGAGATGCCACACACAACTGTTTTGCCTATACATATTGAGCAAATATAAATTTTGATTTGTTTTGAAATTTAGAAATTACCGCAGACAATTTTAGACACAGTGATGACTGAGAACCAGCAAATACAGCCTGAAAACCAATTTTAGCACAGATACAATGACAAAATTTACACAATATTTTAATAATTGTTACAAGATATTTTGGGTGAACATTGCTATGAGTATGATGACTCATCCAAGCATATTCAGAATGTGCAAGACAAATTATTTTACACTCAAAAATAGAAGAAATTGAATTAACACAAGAAAAGACAATTTCATTTGACTATGAAAATATGAGTTTAGTGATGAATTTACTAAATAAATATAATGCAAAAATCACAGCAGAAAGCCATGGAAATATAGCAAATATTACATTTGAAATAAATAAATGATTTCTGAATTCTTTCTGTTCAGAACTAACAAACCTCTCAAAAGGAAAAATTTCAATAAATTAATATTATCAATAAAAATTTATTAAACTAATTTTGAAACACCAGTAACAAAGCGTGCATATTTATATTAATCATAAAAAAAGCAAAAAAAGTCGACTTTTTTTGTCACAAAATGAATTTTCATTCGTATATATAGATAGTGGTATTTAGACTTTTTATACAAAATGAAATTAAAAGAGTATTTCCAAAATAAACAAGAGTTCCAACTCAGTGAAAACGATAAACTCGCTCTATACGAAAAAATAATTTCTCAACAAAAGAGAAAAAGTCTTTCTCGTATGGTAAAAATTAAATACTTTGCTTATTGATTAATTCTTGTTGTTTTGTTATTTGGTATTTATGGAATTTATTTTGACACAGATTGGGATTTTGATTGATTTGCTGTACAAAACCCAGTGAACCAAGTAAATGCTGATTACATTGCAAAAGTAGTAAAATTCAATGGTACTTACTACGTCCAACACGATTGAAAGCTTATTAGGACAAGTAATATTTCAAATTGAGATAATGTGATTTTAAAAAAATGATCTGAAATAGTATTTGATATTGATTCATGAACAAAAGCGAAACTTACATGACCAGCCAGATTTTCATTGGCACAAGACGAAAATTGATATCAACTATTAATCGCTGAATGAGATTTCATCCAAATGGAATCTTTAGAACCAGAATCAGCACCAGTTGAAATTTCTATGTGAGACAATTTTACAGTATCTAGTGCAAAAAATACAAACTTGCTAATTACAAAAGCAGATAATGAATACAAAGTAAATAATCAATGATGAGATATCAAAGTGACAAAAAATGGGAAAGAAACCCAAGTTAAAGCAAAAGAATTAGTCGCTATAAACGAAAACGATATCACATTAATACAAAATCCAGAACAATTTCAGACAGCATTCGTAGAGCAAAAGCTAAACCAAACGTTTGAAATAAAAGACAACACTACCGAAAACAATACACAAAAACTTACAGAAAATTTAATCAAAGAAATATCAACTTGAACGACAGTAAAAATTGAAAATACTTGATTGGCAGAAGAATTATGAATATCCGACTCAAAAAAGATTCCAACAGAAGAACAAACAAAATCAATGTATAGTATCTTGGACAAAGATTCACTTATGCGAAACTTAGAAAGTATGTGGGAATCTCGAAAATTATGAAATGAAAAAGACTATTATTATAATAAAACACAAATTGAGTGAAAAATCCAAAAATTATATACAACATTTGATATTACATACCAAAATTTATGAATCAAATCTGATATCGAGAACCTAATTGAAAATTTAAATAATTTGTATCATATTCCAAATACTCAAATATGAAATCTAAAAACAATAATCAGTTGGATAGATTACATTGAGAATTCAGAATTTGGTACATATGCAATAACTAGTGACCTCGAAAGTGACGAAGAAAAACAAGATATAGACATTGAATCAAAACGAAATGAATTTAAAAACGCAATCCCAAGTAACTTAATATTTAATTAAGATACCGATTATCTAAAATATAAGCGGTAAATTTAGTTAAAAACACCACAATCTATTTAACTAAATTCGTAGGTAAAAAAATAACTGGCCACAAATCGACCAGTTATTTTTATTACTATTTTATAAAATCAAACAATAATCAACAAAACGCCTAAAATTATTAATTCTTAATTATTTTATTTCTTTAATTGTGATATCAAATATCAAATTTTTTCCAGCCAATTCATGGTTTGTATCGACATATATTTTATCTTTGGTTACTTTATAAACTTTTACAGCTTGACCATATGGCGTATATAAGGTTTGTCATTCTTCATACTGTCAAGGGTTGTCCAAATCTGATTTATTAATTTCAACTACCAAAGATTCATCTCTTTCACCATAAGCATCTTTTGCGGCAATTTCAATAGTCCTTGTCTGTCATATTTTCATTCATTCTACTCATTTATCAAAACCTGCTATCATCTGTCCAGCTCAAACTTCAAAAGCAAGTCATTCATCATAATCTCTTCATTCATTGTATGTACCACATCATCTTGCTACAGATTCAACACTTGTATCAAAAACAGTACCATCAGCCAATCTACCAATGTAATCTACTACAATAGTATCTCATTTTTGTACTTCTTGTCATTTTCATTTTAAATCTGCATTCGCTAAATATTCTTTTACAGCATCACACATATTACTATCTTGTTTAGAAACTAAAACATTGGAACAACCTCATATTACCAATAAAGCGAGTCATAAGGTTCCCAACAATACCTTTTTTTTCATTTAAATACAAAATATAAAATAAAAGCAAAATGTAGATTAAATAAAAAATGTCAAATTTCAATACAAAAAAAACTCAATAAAATTTGCATTTTTTTCAAATTTTGAATATAATTATTTATATATTTTAACATATATCAAAATATAATGAAAAAAACAAAGTTATTAACATGCTTAATAGTATTAATATCTGGGTTATGAATTACACTTTGAGCAGTACCAGATTATTATAAAGCAAATTATTCAATTTCTACAGATTGGGAAAATGTAAAAAGAATTTTCGTAGAAATTGAGGCGAACAATCAAATTTGAGTACAAACATCAGCAGAAAGTTTTGCGACATTATACAATAGTTTTAGTCATATTTTTCCAAAATTTCCACAAGAATATAGTTTTCAGATTACTTATCAAAAATGTATCACATTATCTCAAACATTGTGAAATTGATCGTATGACTATGATTTATTTTCATCATTCATGGATAACTGTTTCAAACCGCTATCAACTATTTTAAATACTATTGATTCATCATATACAGTAAAACCGAATGCCACAGTAAATCCATCGAATTGACCAGCGCCACTTACTGTAACATTTAATGCAAGCACTAGTATTGATCCATCATCTGAGACAATTCCCGAAAACAACTATTACTGGTACTATAGGGACATAAATTGAGTAGATCAAGTAATATGAAACAAATCAGTATTAAGTTATACTTTTGAAAAAGCATGAAATTATATCGTTCACCTAACCGTAAGAAGTTCCAACAACAATAACTGAATATTTGATGGAGAAAAAGATATTGCCGTAAATGTCAGACCAATGTCTGCAGCAATTTCTGTATACGCAAATTGAAAAAAATTAAACAATCTAGAAAAAACAAAATTTGGTACACAAGAATGATTAAATTGAATCATATTGGATGGTTCTGCAACTATTCCAATCTGAGAAAGACAAATAATGCAACATTCACGGAAAATTGAATGATGAAATTGATTCTCATTAAAAAAAGAATGAGAGAATTCTCCATGAATTATCAAAGTTTATTTACCAAATGAATGAGAATACAAAGTTACATTAACAACAAAAGATAACGAATGAAATTCCATTTCTGAAACTTATTCAATAGTTTTAGCAGACCCTGTAGCCATAATTAAAAGATCACCTGAAGAATGAACAACTAGTACTTCATTTACATTTGACGCAAGCTCTTCATATTCAGTGACATCTAGCATTAAATTATATACTTGGGAAATATTTGACTCAAATTGAAATAAAAAGACTACATATCAATGAAAATCAATCAAATATCAATTTATAGAACCAGGATCTTATACAATCAAATTGACTGTAACTGATAATAATGGAGAGGCTAACACAGATACAAACATCTTATACGTAGAATCAACAACACCTATAGCACAATTTACTTTTTCTCCGGATTCAACTCGGACTTATCCATCAAAATATGTATTAGATGCTTCTGCGTCTTCAGATATTGATATGTTTAATTGAGTAGATGATTTGTATTATTCGTGGACATTTTCAAATCCAAATACCACAACAATTCAAAACATCGAGTGAAACAATAAAAAAATCAAAGTAAGCTTTGATAGTCTATGAGAACAAAAAATTAAATTAACAGTCACCGATAGATATTGAAAAACAAATGATATAGAAAAAAGCATAAATATCCAATCAACATTAAGGCCAGAAATTACAATTTTACCAAAAGCTGCTACTTGGTGAACGACAATTAATTTTATAGTCAAGAGCAATAAAGATATACTAAATTATTCCCGAAGCTTTTGAGACGGTAATACGATTTCTACACAAACAAACAAAGTATCTCATAAATTTAATAAAGTATGAATCTTCAAAATTAATTTAAATGTGTATTGAGCAGATTGAGATGCTAATTCAATCACAGACAATGTTTTTATATGAGAAAAAAATGCCCCTATCGTATGATATTCAGTAAAAAACAAATCTAATGAAATAATCAGGCAAAAAGATGTATGTATAGATTCAACAAATTGAAATGAATATCCTGCATACAAAATAATCAGATATGAAGATATTACGATCGATCCAAGCGATTCTGTAAATACAAAATGAACAAAAACTGATTTAAAATATTTTTTTCAGCCAAAATATTGAGAAATCTACAACAAAACTACTTTTAAAAACAATTTCAATGAATTATGATGTACTTATGTTGATATCACAGTAGAAGATGGTGCCGTATGAGTAAGTTCAAAAGATAGAATATGGTTTAAGGTGTATAACAATTTACCGACACTAGACAACGTGATATTATCTTTTCCACAATATTGAAATGAAATCTGAATATGATTTAATCAAAGTTCAGCTTGAAACGAATTTACTTCAGATGGTGATTTAACTGTAAAAGTTACAGCACAAAATGTAAAGGATACAGATGGATTTATTTCGTATTTCAAATGGTATTACTATTATAAAGACGATCCATCAAGACGAATAGAAACAAAAATCACACCAAGTAGCATAAACTACACATACTTTGAATTAAAAGAACCTTGAGAATATGTATTTTGAGTGACAATATATGATAATGATGAATGAAAAACGGTAAGCGAAGATGTTTTATGAAATTGACCAATAGTATTATTGACACAAGACTCAAAGAACATTGATATACCTATAGTAACATTAAGGATAAACAAAAGTACTGTCGAAGTATGAGATGAAGTAACTTTCGATGTCTCTTCTAAAATAATTTCAGATAGAAGTGACTTTGAACAAGAGAGGACAATAAGGTATGATTTTGATTGAGATGGTGAACGAGATTTAATCACTAAAGATGACGAAGTAACTTATGTATATGAAAAGCCAAACACAGATTGATATATTCCAAGAGTATGAGTCCTATATAGATGATATGAATGAACAGCAAAATGATGATCTATTGTAGTAAAAGACGCATTAAAACCAAGATTATTATATACAAAAGCATGAAATACAGTATTATTTAGAGATATCTCTCTATGAGAAATAGAAAAAAGTACGATATGTCTAAGTGTAATTGAATGCAAAAAAAATAATGCCGAATATATAATAGACAGCACAAAAGACTCTTATTTCGTGTTCAAATACCCAAAATATCAAAAATATCTTTTATCAATAGAACTACAAGATGAATTTGCAAATACAATAAATAAAAATTTCGATATAGAAATTCAGTGAATTAAAACTGATAATGATAAAATAGTAAATTATACATGAGATATAAAACTATTAACCATACCTGAAGGTACAGAAAAAGGCGATTGAACAATTGAGATTTTTGTATGAAATAGTCTAAACAATAGTGTATTATTTTATGCTCTAAATGAAAACTTGACATGAGAATGTTTTGTAGATTTAGATATCACAGATAATAATCCACAAGATTTTAATTGTAATGATAAACCATTTTTACAAAAATATACACCTCAATATACTAGTAAAATTTGAAGAGTTTATTATGAAAAAGATGGTACATGAATGTACAAAGAATTTACTGTCTCTTTCTTGGATTATTCAGTAGAATTAGATGAAGAAAAACAAAAAATATACAATAAGTTATGATTATTAATAAAGAATACGACAGATGAAGATTTAAAAATATTATTATTAAATTTACAATGATGACTTTTGAATGATAGTGAGACACAAGCAAACACAATAGCACTACATGAATATATAGAAAATCAAAAAAGCTCTAAAAAAAATGAAACTGAAGTGCAAGAAATTTCTTGAATATTGGATAGTCTGACCGATGAAACAGTATTGTCTTCTATATGATGAACAGAATATGATATCGCAAAAGCTGAAATTTTGTGAATTTTACCTAGAAACCTAAGAACTAATGTCTCTATATTATTCAATGATTTTGAAACTGCCGAATCAAATTTTGAAAATGGTACATCACAACAAGATGAAAGAAAAAATATATTACAAAACATTTTACAAACAATTGTTAATAAAACCACAGATGACTTAAATAATCAAAAATCTGATGAAATAAGCAAATCCGACTTAGATGAGGTAGTTGTCCCAAATATATGTAAAATCATGGACTACTACAATATAATTAGCAATACAAACACTTGTAGTAACATAGATAATGTAAGAGTACCTGATACTGACAATATAGATAAAGTTGAAAAGCTTTCAAAAAACAAATTGTGAACAGGATTAAAAGTATTATTAATTTCTTTGTCTTCATTAATAGGAATATTTGTGCTATTGGTAATATTCTTTGCAGTAAAAGCTAAAATAAACAGAAACAAAGAAGAGGAAGAAGAATAAAATTTTTCAACCAAATTAGTTGACTTTTTGTGTAAAAAATATATAATTAAAACAGTTATTTATAAATTATTTCGAAAACATGCAAACATCTATTAACAATTCTAATTCTATTCAAAGGAAAGAGACTCCTAAAAAGCATCCTCGGAAAAATATTGCAACGACAGGAGCTATAATGCTCAGTCTTTTGTGAGCTCCAAAGGCAACTGAAGCAAAGACAGACATAACAAACACAACCAACACAGAATTGGCTGTCACAATTGATCAAAAACCAATAATTTTTGATTGAGATGAACATCAAAACAAATTGAGATCAAAAGAAGAAATGACAATCGATTTTATCAAAAATAATGTATACATAAATTGAAAATCTATAAACGATATAGACGGAGCAAAAGTCACGAAAAAAAACGATAAGTTGTATTCTGTTGAATTTGAATATAATTTTTCAGAATTAGAATGATCAAAAAAAATAAAATTAGAATTTAATACAAAATATGAAAACAATAGCATATCTTTTAATTTTGATAATTCACAAATTTTTATAAATAATAAACGAGTTTTACTAAAAACCAACACAAGTGTAGAAATAAATGATATAACACACAACAATTATGATATTAGAACAATTTGAAATTGAAAAAGAGAAAATTTCAATATAGTCTACAATGATATCAAGACTAAAGAAACTATTGAAAATATAGTAAAAGACAAAAGTATCACCGCAAAAACTAAATTTGAAAAAATTGATGAATTTGAAAATACACAATTGACATGATTAAATACTCCATTTTTGTGAAAAGAAGTTTTTAGAGATGATGATTGATACTACAGGACTCTATTTTATTCTACAAATGGGAAAAAATACGATATCACAAATGTGTATTTTAAGCCAAATTGAGAATTTAATTCAGAAAAGACTAGTGAAAAACAAGAAAATCTTACTATATTATGAATTGATATTGATTATACAATCACACCAAATGGAGAATTTGTTATCTCTGAAAAATCAAAACAAGCACTAGAAGAAAAAGATAGACAAGATAGACATGTACTCATCGAAACGATTAACAACACACCTGTCGCTGATTTTGAAGTTTTTTCAGGACTAAACAAGATTGAAAAAGCATGAACATTTCAATTTGATTCCAAAATAATATCACTCAATCCTATATCCTGAATTTACGAAATCAATTTAAATAACGATGAAAATAAAAAGATAGATCCGATATATTGCAAAGTCGAATGAGAAAATCTTATTTTAGTAGATGAGACATGAAAACCTACAAACAATGTATATTTCAATTATGAAACTAAAAACAAAAAAGAGACAAATTATTACAGGGTAAATAAATGATGAGAATGATTAACTATGACAAAAATAAGTAAAAGATTGGAAAATCCAAAAGAAATGTTTCCTCTTTTTAAAGGAGAAGGTTATCTTGTAAATACATTAAAGAAATCTGGAAATTTAACAAATTTCAAAGATGGTTACCTAAACTATTTTGACAGTAAATGATGTTTGATAGCAAAAATACCTTGTAATAAATTGGAAAATTGATGATACGAATTTAATGAAGAGAAATATCACACAAAAATTGAAGCTCTAAAATTATACAATCATTCTAAATTTCATAATCAAATCCAAAAAATTGATGAATATGCTTCAAGTCTATGAATCACCGATGCAGAAATACGAGATATTTTTGAAAAATCATTAAAAAATGATTGATTGGATTTCAATCAAAATGTTGTCGAAATCATAAATCCTGAGACGTGAGAATCAACATATTGTAAGATGGATAAAAATTTTAAAATAGAAAGAGATGAAAAACTTTATGGTATAGCTGAAAATCGCATAAATTTTATGCTAAATAGACTAAAACTTGCTGAAATAATAAACAATAGCCAGGTTTTACGAAAAAATGGAAAAAAAGACATAAAAGATTTTGAACAATTTATATGATGAGAAGCATGAATTGGAAAACAAATTATATCTCCAGAACAATTACAAAAATTTATATCATGAGAGACTGATGAAATAACTATAAAAATATTACGATGACAATGACAATATACTGATGTAGTCTACAAAGCATCATGAAAAAAATTAACACCAAGATTAAAATCTGGAGAATGAAAATGAAGTGTTTATATAAATCCACAATGGTATACAATAAAGCTTGAAGACAATAGTTGAAATATAATCTTAGATCCAAAAGAAGAAAGAGAATAGCTTTCCCTTTTTGTCTATTATGCCCATAAAAAAACAAAAAACAGTTCTACAAACATAGGACTGTTTTTTATTACATTTTATCAAATAATATCAGTATATACCGTTATACAAAATTCAAATTTAACAAAAATATTTTTAATCCAATAATTTAATCGTCTCATTAAAAATGTCGTCAATTTGATTATCTGCATCAATAGTAATTACTTTTCACTTTTCTTTGAAATAATTGATTACAGGTAATGTTTCATTTTCAAATGCTGCCAACCTAACTTTGATTGATTCTTCATTATCATCAGCACGACCTTCTATTTTTGCTCTTGCCATGATCCTTTCTATTGCCTTTTCTCTCGAGAGTTCATAATGTAATACTACAAAATCTCTATTATATTTAGACATCATACTTTCCATAAATTTTGCTTGCTCTATAGATCTTGGAAATCCGTCTGTCATTAATGCTGTATTTTTTCACTCAACAATTTGTAATGCTATTTCATACCAACCAAAACTTACAAATGGAGGCACCAATTCTCCTGCATTTACTATATCTTTACAAAAATTTCATATTATGTTATCATTTGACATATTAGCCCTAAAAAGCTGTCACATCTCCAGATAATCAAATATTCATTCAAAATGTTTCAATAATAATTTAGCTTGTGTACCCTTTCCACATCACTGTATTCCCAAAAGAAATATATCTTTCATTACAAAAAATAATAAAATAAAACTAACATGTATTTACTGATATATATACAAAAAACAATCAGAAAAATTAATAATTTTGTCATTGATTATTTTTATAATTCTTTTTTATGTATTCAAATGTTTCTTTTTCTCATTTTTCTCTAAAAATTTTTAACCAATAATCCACTACTTTCACCGTATCTTTATGAATCCTATCAAAATCAGTATTTGCATAAAAATAATTATAAGGATCTTCATTTTTAAATTTATCTCACCTATATGTCCTACCAGCAGCAATCATATCACAAAACATCTCTTTCACATATCTCATAGGCATTTTGACTGGACTATATTTTCAATCAATTAAATCATTTCGATATTCATAATGATGTTTATTTCTTCATTTATGATGTAACCAAGCAGAAGAATATCAAAAAATCTCTCTTTCAAACACATTTGGACTTCTAAATCATTGGAAATACCTCACTCATATCAGAAATTCGGCTGGAGAATATTTAGAAAAATCATGAACTAACCCTTGTCGATAAAGTCATAATTTGAAACATCTTTTCAAAACCGCTACTTTATGCTTATTTATAGTATGTAAATGTCCAAAGAATCTTTTAAAAAAACTCATAAGTAAAATTTTTAAATAAATATTTTTATGATATTGTTTTCAACCATATATTCAAACAAAAACAACAAAAAAAAACGACACACATTTTCTGCATGCCGTTTTTTCATAGTTACTATTTTCTATTATTTTTCACTTCTCATAAGCATCAGCATTACATATCCACGAAGTTCCAACATGGTTGGATCCATTACTTTTACTATTCACAATTTATTTAATAATTTCATATGTGTACTATAATACACATCTTTTCCATCTGGTGTCCTATACTTCATCCTTGATAAAGCTGTAACGAATTCAGATCTTGGTACTAAATCAAATGGCCTAAATCTTTCATCTGGCATATTGATTCACATAATTCATAGCTGATATGCGAGACTTACTCAACTATGATATTCTGAGTCCAATTTTTCATTTACATCATTAAATTTATTTATTCTCGTTTCATCTGGAGTCATTCATAGGACATTGATTGCATATTGAGACAACATCTTTGCCATTGCAATTCTGGTCAAGTTTCCATTCAAATCAGCCTTTTGGATTGTGTCCATAGTAGTGATTCAGTTTTCATAAGCCCATCCATATGCTGTTTGAAGTTCCTTATCACTCTGAGACATAACCGAAGGATCTATTATATCCTTCGTATCTGTTCAGGATGATACTATTCCGTCATTCTCTACATCATTCTCCGGTATTCAGCATATTCAATCATAATAACTATCTGAATAGTCTCCATCTGGACAGTTGTCTTTTTTCAAAGTACTTCATCCCCCAAGAGTCTGTTTCTCTGTCCATTTAGCATACACTACTATATTTCATGTCGTTCAAGTAGGAATATGTGTAATTCAATCCGCAAACTCAGCATCAAAAAACCATCAATCAAAATTATATCAGTCCTTTTGTGGGCTTTCAAATATAATATCTTGAGATTCTATTGTATAAGTAGTCGAATTATTTTCATTATTTACTCATCCATTAAGTTCATATTTGATTGTATATTCTATAGGCATCCACCTAACCATAAAATACATATTTCATCTATCGTCTATCAAATCTCATGAAATCAAAGTGTTTTCAAAATCAAAAATCGACTCTGTACCAGAACGAATCCAGCCAATTGCGTATCAAATTTTCGATACACTTGCTATTATCTCATTTGGTACTGAACATATTAAATTTTCAAAACACTCTCAACTTCACAAAAATACATCACCTGACATAAAATAAATATCTATACTTCTTGGCATATATATATCCTTAAAACAACGAACAGAAAAACCAAAATTACGATAATCATATATTGTCTCAGTTCATATTGTACTATTATTATTTGAAAAGAAGATATATTTAGCCCCTCCATCAGATTTAGGAGAAGATGACCAAATATTTCACATCGATCAAATATTGTTAACTTTTGGGAGAGCATAATTCCATTGATTATCCCAATTTCAAGCAATTGGCAAATAAAAATTTTCATAAAAATTATTTAAATTTCAATATTTTGATGTATATAAGTTTATTAACGCATCTAATTCTCATGCACTTGGGATATGGTATCATGTATCACACATTCATCTTCTATTTATTGGATTTATTACTTGAAATACTCATGTATCAAATCACCAATTATTTGTTTGGTTATCTCAACTTCACCCTCGAAGATTATCATTTCTAGGTGAGCAATAATCATTAAATACACCATAACCAGGATAGTAATAACTAAATTCATTACTAAAAAATGGATTTTCTGGACCATATTCAAGACAATTTGTCCTTATAATTGCTACTGAATATGATCATGATGAAAAAGTATTACATCCATTTTGATAGCATGATTCAAATCAATAATTATTACCCCGCTGATAATAGTATCCATATGATCAAGTACTATTAATATTAATTGTCGTAGCTCATTCATTCATAGCCCTCATTGTAATTCATTTATCTCACGAATAAATCGAAATTACTGGAATATTTCCATCACATCAATAGATTACATTGTCTGTATATATACTATCAGGGATGTCTCAATAAAGCTCCCAACAATTTGTATTAGCATAATTTATGCTGCATAACATTGTTGCCATAATCAACTGGGAAAAAAACAATTTTCATTTTTTCATCATATTTTTTAAAAAACTAAAAAAGCACCCTAATTGTTGGTGCGTATAATAAATTTTGTCGTACTTTGTTTACAAGCCAACAGAAGATATTCCCAGCAACTAGAATGCTAAAATTTTCTGTTAGCAAAAAACAATGTACACGACTTTTGTAATTCTGTATGACTTTATTATACGCAAATTTAAAATACCAATTTTATAGAAAAATGCAATAAAAAATTTCAGGATATCGAAAAAACAGCACACATTTTGTGCACTGCCCTTTATATTTAAGACATAAATTTTCATCGCTATTAGCCAGTAGCCATGGCTATTAGCTGTCGCCTCCGGCGACTTATCTCTTTGACCATGTAGGAGCCTTCCTAGCTTTCTTCAAACCTGGTTTTTTCCTTTCTTTGATCCTTGGATCTCTTTTTAAAAATCCATAAGGTTTCAAAGTGGTTCTAAAGTCCGTATTCCAATCTATCAACGCTCTGGCAAATCCCAATTTGATAGCATCAGATTGTCCAGAGATTCATCCTCATCTGATAGTTATTTCAGCATCGAATTCTTTTAGATAATCTTTTCAAAGTGTAACAAGTGGAGCTATAGCATTTTCATACAAATAAGTATTTCCTCAAAAATATTCTTTTAATGAAATCTCTTTTCCACTAGATGTCTTTACTGTGAAATTTCCTTTTCCTTTTGGAAACAATTTTACTACTGCAGAAGTCTCTTTTCTTCTACCAACTGCGTGATTATATTCTTTTGTAGCCATTATTTATATAAGTTTACAGGTTTAAAATTGTCATATTTAGTTGTTGTCTCAACTTCTAATTTTAATCTCTTCATCCTAGAGTCTCTCAACTTATTTTTTGGAAGCATTCATCTGACAGCAAACCAAAGAGCTTTTGTAGGATCTTTTTGAATCAATTCTCCCAATGTGATACTCTTTAAATTTCATTTATATCCACTGTAAGAATAGTAAATCTTTTGCTTTAATTTATTATTTCATTTTACGATGAATTTTCCAGCATTTTCTACTAAAACATATGCTCAAGCATCCCAAAAATCAGATAAATAAGCACTATCTTTTCATGCAAGTTTATTTGCAATATCTACTGCTAATCTACCTAATGTCTTTCCTGTAGCATCAACTCTGTATCGTTTCCTGTTTTTTTCCTGATCAACTCTCTTTACCCAAAGAGTCTTGTTCAAATCTTTTTTTGTAAATTCCATCTTAACTAAGATTCTTTATATAAAAACTATAACAACTTCAACATAATTTGCTCTGCAGCATCTCATTTCCTAAATCACATTTTGTAAGACGCTACATAAGATTTTGGTTTATCTTGGAGGTATTTGGGCAATAGTGTATTTATCACTTTTTTACCTTCTTCTTCACCAAAAATTTCAGCTTTTACTATATTTATACACTCTCTCTTTGCATCATTTTCATCAGAGTATCTAGTATAAGTCTTAACTAATTTTGAGAAAAAAGCATCGGCTTCTGCTTTCAATACTTTTGCTCTTTTTGGAGTTGTTGTGATTTTTCCATTTTTAACCAAATTTGAAAGCAAAATCTTTACAAAAACTTCTTTCTTTTTTGCTCATGTATTAAGTTGTGTTAACTTATTAATTCTATGTCTCATTTTAAATAAACAAATAATCTAAATCTAACCAATCAAAGCTTTTCCTATATTTCATAGAGATTGATTTATCTCATCTATAGCCTTTCTTCATACTCATTTCATCAATAACAATTCTCATTTTTTCTTCTTCTCCAAATCTTCTACATACAATATATTATTTTTAATTAATGCATTTCTTGTTCTCTCACTCAATGGCAAAGCATCAATAGGCATTGTCTTGATATTAGTTTCTTCTGGCAATTTATCCTTTTCAAAGTTCAAGTCATCATATTCAAGTAATACTGATCTATCAATATATACATCATCAAAAATGAATAATTTTGCATAAGAAGCCAAAACTTCTCCAGCAAACATAACCATTTCTTTTGCAGAGACTCAATCATATAATGATCAAACTTCTATCTTCAAACTATCTTTCGTTCATCCTGTGAAGTCATCAATAACTTCATCTACATCGTATTTTATATAATCAACCAACTTGAATTCATTGTCGATTACCAATGTATTTACATCGCTATTTTCTTCTTCTGTATCACGATTTCTCAAATATTCTACACTATAATATTTGTATCATTTTTCTACCCTTACATCCATGTTTATCTCCAAAGATGGATCTGTAATCTCGAACAAATATACATCTTTGTTTAATAATTCTACTCCTGATGGCAATTTCAAAGCATCAGATGTGTATTGTCATATTCATTTAAATCTTTGTGGAATCCATTGAATACTTTCTACACTAGGATCAAATTTAAATTTCAATTTTTTGAAGTTCAACATCATAGATATCACATCCTCTTTCACTCAATCAATCACACTGTATTCATGTGGCACTCACTTTATTTTCAATCAAGTTATTGCTCATCAAACATTATAAGACAATATTATTCTCCTCAATGCATTTCATAATGTGTGTCCAAATCATCTTGGCAAATAATTCAATTCAAATTTTGTTACTTTACCTTCTTCGGATACTACAATCCTTGGTGTACCTATAAGCTTTTGAATATCTAACATAGGCGTATAAAAAAGATATAAATTTTTAATTTTATTTGACACTATGCTCTAGCATAGAATTCGATAACTTTCAAAATATCAGCATTTGTTCACAATTCTCACAATTTTGGCAAAGCCAATACTTCTACCTCATATTTATTCCTATCGACTTTTATTCGAGAAGGAATTTTCAATGTTTTACTTACAGTAGCTCCTGCAAACAATGGAGATGCCTTTAACTTTTCTTTCAATGTTATTTTGTCTCCTGGTTTTAGGAATGTTGATGGGATATTGTGTTTCTTTCCATTCAACAAGAAGTTTCCATGATTCACCATTTGTCTTGCTTGCATCATAGTTTTTGCTATTCCTGATCTATACAATATAGAATCCATTCTAGCTTCCAAAAACATATACAAAGCTTCATCGTGACTTATATTGTGATTTTTTGAATATCTTGCAGATGTCTCGTGAACAAGTTTTACAAATTGTTTTTCAGATAACATGTAAGATCTCTTCAAAACTTGTTTATTTCTCAATAATTTTCCATATTCAGAATTTCTCTTCATAGAAGAACCATGTTGTCCTGGCAAAGATCTCCTATTTTTTACATCATATTTGTCTGTTCAAAATAGATTTACTTGTTCTCTCCTACATAATTTAAATTTTGGTCCTGTGTACCTCATTGATTAAACTAATATTATATAAAGTCAAAGTCGCTATGCGACAGCTCATAGCTATTAGCTATTAGCCATTAGCTATCGGCTATTATTAATTTCTCTTTGGTCTCTTTCATTTACATCAACCAAATTGGATTGGTGTCTCTTCTTTTATGTACATGATATCTATCATTCATATTTCGTTTATCGCTTTGAAAACACCATCTCTCGCCATACCTGCTCATCTAAACACAATTCAAATATCTTTCAATCACAAACCTTGAGCATCTTTTAATATACTTTTTGTAAGCATTTCTGCAGCGTATGGAGTATTTTTCTTTGCTCATTTGTATCACAAAAGTCATGTTCCTCATCAAAGAACTTTATTTCATTCTTTATCAGTCAATACTATCATAGTATTATTATCAGTAGTTTTTACAGACAATATTCCACTTATGATTTTGACATCTTTCTTCTTACTTGCTTTTTTTACAGCAGCCATAATTTATAAAATTATCTAAATAAAGTTATTTTTTCAAAACTGGTCTAACTTTTGATCTACCCAAAAGTTTCTTAGCAGTTCTTGCATTTTTTCTAGTACATTGTCATCTGACAGGCAATCACATATTGTGTCTGATTCATCTATAACATTTAATTTCTTTCAATCTTTTGATTGCAGATGCCACCTCCCTTTTCAAATCATTTTCCAAAACATATTTTTGTAATTCATCACTTATTTTCTTTTGCTCATCTTCAGAAATATCTTTTACTTTTTTCATAAAAGGAATATTTAAAGCATCTAATATTTTTTTAGATCTACTCCTACCTATTCCATAGATATTTGTAAGTGCAATCCAAATTGACTTATCCTCTGGCAAAACATGTCACATCAATCTAAACATTTCAATCAAGTGTTAATTAATAAATAAATTTACAAAAACTACCCTTGTCTAGTTTTGTGTCTAGGGTTTCTCTTGCAAATAACATAAAGTTTACCTTTTCTCTTTACTATTTGGCAAAACATACATCTTTTTTTAATTGAACTCTTTACTTTCATCTCAACAACGATAATTAATTAAATATTAGATTATTCAGATATTTCAGTATGATCCGAATGTCAAGAATAATTGTTATACCTGTAAACGACACGACCTTGTGTCATATCGTACTGATTCACTTCAACCTTTACCCGATCTCCAGGAATGACAGAGATATGCTTCTGTTTCATTTTTCCAGATAATTTACAGCGAATCTCTGCATTTACATCTTTAAGCCTTACTTTTAGAATTCATGCAGGAAGTTTGTCCAAAACTTCTCAATCTCGTTCTAAAGTTCATTCTTTAACCATTAACTTGTATTTTTTTAACTTCTAAAACAGTTTGGTAAGGTCTAAATCAAATTCTCTTTGTGTATCTAACTTTTCTCTTGAATTTCAAAACATTTATTTTTTCTCATCTTTTATTTTCTTTTACTTGTGCAGATACTTTAGCACCTTTTACATATGGTGTTCAAACCAATACCTTTTCTGCTTTTTCATCAAAAACAGACAATACTTCAGATATTTCAACTTTTTCACCTTCTTTGATATCCATATTGTCAACCACTATAGTATCTCATTCGTTTACTATATATTGATGTCCTTTCAATTCTATTACAGCATACATTTTACAAAATATTATTTATAAAGAATTTATACCAAACAATTAAGCAATCTTTCACAACTGTGCCAAAGTATTGTACTTTTTCTTGTTTGTCTTATAAGCATTTGAGACAACAGCCTTCATCCTATTATATCTCCTAAAACTAGGGAAATCATAAGATACAAATTTCCTGTACCATTTAGTACCATAGTGCTCTTGTTTTTTTGCTTTATCCAAAATATGAGAAGATCGCAATTCTTTTTTGTAAAAAGAGATCATTCTCTCATTTGTGTTTAAATCTCAAGTCCTTCGAACTACAAATCACATAATTTTATAATAAACAAATAAATGTTTAACTGCCGAGGACCGGAATCGAACCGGTACTCCATATAAGTGGAAATGGATTTTAAGTCCATCGCGTCTACCAATTCCGCCACCCCGGCAAACGCTGGCAAACAATTCTGAATGATATTCTCTCATTTTAGCTCAGAACTATTTACCATTTTGTATGTAAGATCTACTTCGTCTATTTTACAACTTCTTTTACAATTTTATCAAACACTTCTGGGAATGCTACTGCAATATTTGACAATACTTTTCTATTTAAAAGTATATCTTTTTTTGCCATAGCATCAATAAATGTACTATATTTTGATCATCTTTCCCTCAAAGCCGCCGACAATCTTTCTGTCCAAAGAGCCCTAAAATCCCTCTTTTTCAATCTCCTTGAAACATAAGCATGTTGTCATTGTTTTACCAAAGCATCTTTTGCTTGATTGTATACCTTACTTCTACCCAATCTAAATCATTTTGCTTCGCTAAGATATTTTTTGTGACTTCTTTGTCTTTGTAATCAATTACTAACTCTAACCATTTTCTATACTATTTATAAGGAAGTAAATTTTTTATCATCTTGCTATCTACTTTTGATAATTGTTTTCCATAAGGAGATTTTTTATTTGAAGCTCATTTATTTGTCAATAAATGATTGTTGCAAGATTTCTTTGTCATAACCTTATTCTTTTTTGTGATTTTAAATCTCTTTGCTGCTCAACTGTGAGACTTCATTTTGTTAGCCATAATTTCTCTAAATTTTACTGAATAAAATTACACTATATCATCGAACTTCTTTTTTTGGATCAGGATATTGTGTCCTTCAAACATCCTCCAAAGAAGAGACAATTCATTTTAATTTCAAGAAAGCCTTTTCTTCATACATTTTTTCTCTTCACCTAAGCTTTATGAAATATTTCACATTGTATCACTCATTCAAAAATTCTTTTCACTTTTTCACTTTTAATTCCAAATCATTATCTCAAATTGAATAACTTATTTTCAACTCTTTGAGTCACTTTTGCTTTTGAGCTTTTTTCTTTTCTTTATTATCTTTTTGCTTTTTATACATATATTTACCATAATCACCCAACAAAGCAGTACAAACTTGCTTTACTGGATCATAATGCATTTGTATTAAATCAACTCATCTATCTTCTGCCATCTGCAAAGCAACTCTCCTTGGAAAAGATCAAAGGTTATTTTTTTCTTCATCAAGCACAACAATAGTCGGAGCCTTTATTGCTTGATTAATATAAATTGTAACCTTGTCATTTTTATCATTCCTTTGTACGAAAGGTTTATCTTGCATACAACAAATTATTAAATTAAATACAAATCGCCGCCATAAATTACTCCCGGTGGGACTCGAACCCACGATCTTCGCCGTGAGAGGGCGACGTCCTAAACCACTAGACTACGAGAGCCTAAAATATATTTTCAGAATGTAGAATTTTTAACATATAGCACTCATTTATACACTAGAAATTCTACACCCTAAAAAACAAAATTTATCCCCAGATGGACTCGAACCATCAACTTACAGCTTAGAAGGCTGTTGCTCTATCCAATTGAACTATGGGGACTCGAACAACAAACTTACATAAATTTGGACCCTACGAGAGTCGAACTCGTCACCTCCTGCGTGCAAAGCAGGCGCTCTAGCCAAATGAGCTAAGGGCCCAAAATTGGGGAGAGCCGGATTTGAACCTGCGTAGCCGTGAGGCGTCAGATTTACAGTCTGATGCAATTGACCGCTCTGCCATCTCCCCATTATTTAATTATTCTTGTGCAATTGGTGATCCACTTTGTAAGACACCAAACATCAATAATATTCACAAAATCACCACAATAAATCCAAACGATACAAACGCGTTTCTAGTCCCTCATAAATGTTGCTCTGCTCGCTCTATCCTACCAAAAAACTCAGTTGCTCTCGGCGAAAAATAGATGACAGCACCTCACAATACAATAACAATTAGACCAACTATAAAGTGTCACATTATTGGATTCATTAATACACAAATAGCGGGTAACGGGACTCGAACCCGTACGAGCAGAGCTGAAGTCTGCTATGCTACACCAACTACATCATACCCGCACATACGAAAAAACACATTTCGTGTTGCAACTTATAAGAAAATAAAAAACAAAATCAAGTCATTTTTTAAAAAAAATGGTTGTTTGAAACTTCAGGTTATATGCACATTTTAAAATTTTAAAATTGACTTATTTAAATTTTATGGCTTTGAAAGTATTATAATTTTACAACATATATACAAAATATGTATACTACCTATTAAAAATTTTTTGTATATATTTCAAGTCTTTTTTTGTTTTCATCATTTCGAAGAATAATATCGACTGAAAAATTCATAAAACAGAGATGTATGGATTTCTCACCTTTTCTGACAAAATCGGGACTCACTTCAGTTACAGTTTAAAATGACGAAATTAGGAATTCGCTCCCCTCGGAGAATTTCTCGATGAAATCAGGAGAGAGATCTCCTTTCTAACCCAGAGGTTAGGTTTTCCCATCCGGATAAGTCGTTGTTGAAAATGGCACATTTTCGCCATTCTGAAGGTTATCCTTTCTGACCCCGGGGTTTCAGCGAAGCGGAAACCTAACCCCGGGGTTTACTCAATTGAAAAGAATCAACCTCCCCGAGATCTATTCACATCACCAAGATAAAATTTTTATACATCTTATCTTGTTTTTCCTTTATTTTTCTTTATAATTTCTCTTTGTCTTTATCACACTCAAACAAGTGCCATGAAATTCAATAATCCTATCTATGAAAATGAAGAATTGACCTATCAAGACGTTTTTCTTTTTCAAAATTATTTCGATGGATATTCCAGATCAAAAGTAGACATCACTCCAATACATGATCTTTGAACACATATACCTATTGTCAGTGCAAATATGAATGCTGTCACCGGGAAAAGAATGGCCGAAACTATAGCTCGTTATGGTTGACTTGGAGTTTTGCCACAAGACATGGACATAAATACTCTAATTAGGATTATAAATGAAGTAAAAAATGCAAACATAAAGTACGATACAGCCATCACTGTCAGACCTGAAAACACGATTAGAGACGCTATGTGAATTATCCACAAAAGATCCCACAACCGTGTAATTATGATAAACGACAAAAACGAACCAATCTGAATTTTCTCAGAAAAAGATATGGCAAATTTGGATCAATATTCACAACTTTGAAATTTGAAAACAAAAAAATTAATCACAGGAAAATTGTGAATTTCAAATAGAGATGCTTATCATTTGATGGATGAAAATTGAATTTCATCATTGGTAATCGTAGACGACAACAATAAATTAGTATGAATTCTGACAAAAAAAGACTGTATCAGACAAGATATGTACAATCCAACTTTGGACAAAAATGGGAAATTAAATTTAGCAGTAGCAATCTGAATAAATTGAGTTGAAAAAATAAAACCACTTTTTGATATGTGAATAAATATTTTTGTACTCGATACTGCTCACGGATTTCAAAAAAGGATGATTGAAGCTATCAAAGAATTTAGAGCTGAATTTGGAAAAGAGCCAATATTGATCAGTGGAAATGTTATCACTCCAGAATGAACAAAAGCCTTGATTGAAGCCGGAGCAAATGGAGTAAAGGTCTGAATCTGACCTGGAGCGATGTGTACTACGAGAATGCAGACATGAGTATGAAGACCACAATTTACAGCCGTATACAAATGCTCATTACAGGCAAAAGAATTATGATGATTTGTCCGAGCCGATTGATGAATCAAAGAACCAAGAGATGTGGCACTAGCTTTGGCTGCTGGAGCAAATCATGTGATGCTTGGTACTACTTTTGCATGAACTTATGAATCTACATGAGATATTAGATATGATGAAGATGGACTGATGTACAAAGAAAATTATGGTATGGCTAGTAAAAAGGCAGTAGAACTCAGAAACGGAAAACAAGATAATTTTGAAATAGAAAAGAGATGAATGTACCGCGAATGAATCAGTAAATCAAAAATTTACCTCAGAGAATGATATGAATCTGTCTGAGATATTATAGATAGTTTCACGACATGACTTCGTTCAAGTCTGACTTATGTATGAGCAAATAATTTACAAGAGTTTAATGAAAAAGCTATCATCGGAGTCCAAACAAATGCATGATTTGTGGAATGAACTCCACATGGAAAAGTGAGGAAATAACATAATTTTGCTCCTTTAAAAAAGAGCTGGCGAACGTAGCGCCGTGCCCGGCTTCAGCAGGGAGACTGAGGGAAATCGCTCCCTTGGGGGAGCTCCCCGATGAAATCGGGGTGAGGGGGTACCACCAACTAGCCTACGGCGAACAATCCCGCTAAAGACGGGACAGGCATTCCCCATAGGGGAAAGACACCCACATAACTGCTAATCTTACTTAAAACAAAACTTGCTTTACAAAAAGCTGGATACAGTAAAAAGGGAGTCAATTTAAAATTAATTAGAGTTGATTTCTTGAACCAAACTTTCCAAACTTCAAATTAAATTTTCTCAACTCATCTGGTTGACCAATCACGAAATATCTATATTTGAAGAATATTCCTTTATCTTATCCTTTGAATTCTGCAAAGAATTTATTATTTCATCAATTTTTGCCAAAAGCTGGTTTAAAGCTTCACTTTCTCAAAATTTTCATTTCAATTTTTGAATCTTTTCTTTTATTTTTGTGATAGCTTTGATTGAAGCAACACAAGTCTGATCCATTGATTCAATCGCTTCTGGTGTCATAGTTTCTTGTAGTCATTCTATATCAGACCAGCAATTTGCATACAGATAAGATATTTTATTTGTAAATCTCTCTATCATAGCACCATCAAAATCAAAAGTAATACTACATCATGTAGCGATTAATGCTATTGGCAAAAATATCCATAAACCTTTCATTGAAATATGTTGATAATCTAAAACAATATCTATATAAAAATATTCAAAAATTTTTCAACACAAAAAAATCCCCAGAACTCAATCCAGGGATTTTTTCCATATTGTGCTCCTTTAAGAAAGGAGCTGGCTGACCACGGAGTACTCTGTGGGAAGTAGGTGAGTCCCGATATATCGGGATCCCGGCCTCAGCATGGCTGAGCAAGCTTCGGCCACTCCTGCTGAAGCCGGACAGGCTCCCTTTCAGTAAAGGGGGACACTATTTCTTTATTTCTTCATTTCTTTGATTGCAGCTTGAGCAGCAGCTAATCTTGCGATAGGTACTCTGTATGGACTACAAGAAACTTCATCCAATCCAATTCTATGACAGAATTCTACTGAAGCTGGTTCTCCACCATGCTCTCCACAGATTCATACATGGATATTTGGATTTACTTTCTTTGCTTTTTCCAGACAGATTTGCATCAATTGACCAACTCATTCTTGATCAATACTTTGGAATGGATCTTTTTCATAAATTCCTTTTTCTACATACAATTTCAAGAATTTTCCTGCATCATCACGAGAGAATCCACATCCCATCTGAGTCAAGTCATTTGTACCAAATGACAAGAAATCACATTCTCCAGCAAATTGATCAGCTGTGATAGCAGCTCTTGGCACTTCTATCATAGAACCTATTTTATAATTAACTCTACCATTTGCTCATAATTCTTCTGCAACTTCCAATATAATGTCTTTCAACATTCTGTACTCTATAGCATTTCCTACCAAAGGAATCTCAATCCATGGTTGAGCTCATTCTACTTCCAATGCGGCTTTAAATATTGCTCTTGCTTGCATTCTTGTAATTTCTGGATATCTCACTCACAATCTACATCATCTAAATCCGAGCATTGGATTAAATTCATGCAAATCAGCTATCGTAGCTTTTAATTCATCAACTGTTACATTTATTTCACGAGCAACGAATTCAATATCTTTTTCTTCTTGAGGTAAAAACTCATGCAAAGGAGGATCTATTAATCTGATAATCATAGGTTTTCCTTCCAAGATCTTGAATAAGTCTACGAAATCTTGTTTTTGATATGGTTCGATTTTATCTAATGCTTTTACTCTTTCTGTAGTTTCTTTTGCTACTATCATCTCTCTGACTGCTTGAATTCTTGTCTCTTCAAAGAACATATGTTCTGTCCTACAAAGTCCAATTCATTCAGCTCCAAATTCGATAGCTTTTGCAGCATCTCTAGGAGTATCTGCGTTTGTTTTGATTTGCAATCTCTTGTATTTGTCTGCCCAAGACATCAATGTACCGAAATCTCCAGACAAATCAGGATCGACTGTGTTTAATTCTCATTGGAATACTTCTCATGTAGATCAGTCTAATGAGATAACATCTCCTTCTCTAAATATTTTTCCATCTACTATGAACGTCTTTTCGTGCTCATTTACTTGTACATCTGAACATCCAGATACACAACATTTTCACATTCATCTAGCCACTACTGCAGCATGAGACGTCATTCATCATCTGGCAGTCAATATACCTTGAGAAGCTACCATTCATTGAATATCTTCTGGTGATGTCTCTAATCTCACTAATACAACTTTCTTTCATTTTTCTCTCCAATCATGAGCATCTTGTGCTGTGAAAACGACTTGTCATACAGCAGCTCATGGAGATGCAGGTAATCATTTTGTAAGTAATGTTGCATCTTTTTTTGCACTTGGATCAATTTGTTTATGCAATAATGTATCTAATTGACTTGGAGAAACTCTCATTACTGCTTCTTTTTCATCTATTAATCATTCATTTACCATATCTACTGCCATTTTGATAGCAGCCGCAGCTGTCCTTTTTCCATTTCTAGTTTGAAGCATATACAATTTTCATTCTTGGATTGTGAATTCCATATCTTGCATATCATGATAATGTTCTTCTAATTTTTTGTATATCGCAACTAATTCCTTGTAACAATCAGGCATAATGTTTGCCAATTCATCAATCTTTTTTGGAGTCCTAATTCATGCAACCACATCTTCTCATTGAGCATTCATGAGGAATTCTCCATAGAATTTATTTTCTCATGTAGATGGATTTCTGGAGAAACAAACTCAGGTACCAGAATTGTCTCCCATATTTCCAAATACCATTGATTGTACATTTACAGCTGTACCAAGTAATCATTTGATGTCATTCATTCTCCTGTATATGATAGCTCTCTCATTATTCCAAGAACCAAATACAGCATCTATAGCCATATGTAATTGTTCTCTTGGGTCGTTTGGAAACAACTTTCATGTAGCTAATTTGATTACTTCTTTATACAATCAAACTACTTTCTGTAAATCATCTACACCCAATTGAGTATCATCTTTTACTCATTTAGCATCTTTTACACTTTGTAATTTTGTCTCAAATAAGTGATGTTCTACTCACATAACCACATCTCCAAACATTTGGATAAATCTCCTATAGCTATCCCAAGCAAACCTTTCATTTCATGTCTTGTTTGCAAGTCATATTACAGATGCATCATTTAATCAGAGATTTAAAACTGTGTCCATCATTCATGGCATAGAGACAGCAGCTCCAGATCTAACTGAAACTAACAATGGATCTTGTGCATCTCACAATTTTTTTCACATTGTTTTTTCCAATTTTTGTAGATGGTCTTCTACTTGATCCAAAACTTCTTGAGGATAAGTTTTGTTGTTTTTGTAGTAAATATCACAAGTCTCTGTAGAGATAGTAAATCAATCAGGAATTGGCAACCCCAAAGATTTCATCTCTGCCAAATTCGCTCATTTTCAACCTAATAAGTCCTTTCAAACTCCTTTTCCCTCATCAAAAGAGTAGACATACTTTGTCGAATTTTTGTGTCAAAACAATCACATAGTAATGAATAATTAAGGATTAAAAATTAATAATGGTTTATCACAAATTCCATCAAAAGTAATATCCATTATAAAATATTGCTACTTTTTTTCAAGACAAAATTAGACAAAAATCGACATTTTTAATAAATCTATAATAGCCCATACAATTTCACTTGCAAGCTGTTCAAGTCAATCTGTAAATATTTATTCATAAATAGGCGAACAAACCTATGCGAAAAAATCCTCACCCCTAATATCGCAAGGCAGGATTACTCTGTCGAGCAGAGCGAGATTAGGTGGGTTTGTTTAGTAAACAAATTTAAAACTTGATTTTCAACCAAAAAATCGCATAAAAAAAGTATGATCAAAATAGAAGATTTTTTGAAAGCATATGATACAAAGAAAGCTAAGGAACTTGAACACAAAGATCCACAATTTTTAGCACTAAAAAATTGTCGAAAAAACATAAAAAATAAAAATGAAAATCTATTTCTCTATTTAGTAATCCAATGTGCCATAGTTTCTTATCAAATCGCCTGAAATGGAGAGTCACGATGGACAGAATTTTGAGAAAAAACACAAAAAGATTGGAATATTTTGCTTAATATATGGAATAATAATGAGTCAAACACAGAGCGACGATTTACTTTTTTGAAATCATCAAAAAACAACAAAAGAATTTACAATATCAAAAAATCCAGAATTGAAAAATTAAACAAACTACTACTGACTGAAAAAGAATTTTTGAAATATGAAAATAATTTGGAAAAGTTAAATGAAATTTTAGCAAAGATTATGTGAACAAAAAATTATTCAAAGACAATCGTTTTCTCTATCAAAATGTTTGGCTATGCCTACACAATTATTTCATGAAAAGAAATCCAATATCCTATGAATATAAATATTCCAGTAGATAGCAGAATCAAAAAAATATATAAATTAAATACAGGTAAAGAAGCTGACGAATCTCAAATACGCAAATTTTTCGCTGATTTAAGCCAAAAATACAACATTTCACCACTAGATTTAGATACTATTTTACGATTAGATTATCGAAAGACTATAAAATAAAAAAAAATTGACCAAAAAATGAAAAAAAATTACACTTTTTTTGTTGATTTTTCAAATTCAAGTTTTGACCTACTAAAATTTGAACAAAAAAAGTGGCCAAAAATTTGACAAATAAAATTTTTCGATTATAATATATACGTCATCATGAATGAGCGAGTTGTTCATCAACCACTATCACATGATGAATGAGATCTTTATCAGTTGGAAAATACATATCATTTGTTATCTATATTTGGTTATCTATATTAAATGTGTGTATTTGTTTAATTCTTTGGTAGATTTGTATCGATTCTAATATTTATACATATACAAAGAGCCTATGCAATTCTTGAGTTGTGTGGACCTTTGTCATTTGATTTATAAATCCCTTATTTTTATATGAATCTATATTAAACAAAGGATTTATCACTGCAAATACTAAGAATTAGATTATCTCCATCAGACAAGGCATATTTGTTCGATAAGTGAATCTATTCTAAATTTAGCATTTGATATTCTATCGGCAAAACCTATAGATCATAGATGTTCGTATGTACAATTTCATTGTGAAAATATATTCAATATTAATCTATTGATTGTGAAATCTTTGAGCGAATTTTGCAGGTAATACCACCTATATTTTCACATTATATTGCATGTCTAAATGATATCTTTATCTCAAAATTTTATCACATCGCAATACTGACTGAAATTGTTGGGTTTCATTATAAAAATATTTGGTATATCAATTAAGCGAATGCCGAGCAATATTTGAGATATATTGTTGTATCCAATACAGTGTTTTTATATTATAATTATCACTATCTTTGCCTCTCTACAAAGACACATAATTATCCGACAGCTATCTATAAACATCTTAAGAAAATTTTCCTAAATATAATTCCATTGAATTCTTAATTCTTAATTATTAATTCTAAATTATGTTCGGATCAAATGTTTGCCCATTTGTTGTTTCTTACAATACTAATACTATTGATGAGGATAATTGATTTAGAGGTTAAACACATGATATATTTCCTTCTTTGATAAATATCAATAAAAAAACTAGGCCTTAGGAATTGTTCTGAGGTCTTTTTTTTGATTTCAAATAAAAAAACGACTCAAATAAAGCCGAAAAATTTTTCACTTACCAGAAAATTCGGCGAAGTGCCCGATATAAATCAAAAGTGGCCCACCGGAGGCTATAAAAAAATATTAAAAAAATTACTAAAAATAAGATTACTTTTTCAAAACACCAGGTCTGAACTATAAAATTTTGTGCCAAAAAATTTGACAAATAAAAAAAAAGATATATAATAATACTGTCATCAAAAAAGAGAATGTCACTCTTTGAGATGAATTAGATCAAAAACTTTTGTTTTGTATATGATCTAAAAATTTCTAAAACTCCTGGCTTGATTTCATATAAACTCAGATTATATACAAAGCCAAGATGATCTAACAGACCTTGAAAGAAGTTTCAGGGTCTTTTTCTAAAGCAAATAAATCTTTAACCATATTTTTAATTTATCTAAAAATATTAAATAACATTCTGCAAAATTAAAAAAATACTCCAAAAAAATTGAAAAAATAAATAAAAAAAATATGTTATAAAAGTAATACTTTTTATACTTAAAACATTAAATGAAAAAAAACGAGCTAAAAATTGAGGGAACAGCAAACATCGGTACAAAATGACAAATAGTAATCCCTAAGCAAGCCAGAAACAAATTTAATCTAAACACATGAGACGATCTTGTCGTACTTTCCGGAAAATTTTGAATAATACTGATAAAATCCACTGATTTAAAGGATATGATGGATAATTTTGAAAACCTAATCGAAACAGAAAAATAATTTAAAAAATGTCATTTCGTCATTTCGAACCAAAGGTGAGAAATCCACTACATAGTTGTTCCTTTTTTTACAGTGTCTGGCTCCAACAGGAATGGGGATGTCACAAAGTGATAAAAAAAATTTCAAAATTCTTCGGCTAAAGCCTCAAAATGACCCAAAACGTCATTTCGAAGGAGTTTTACGACTGAGAAATCCATTAAGCCACATTATATTTAGATTTCTCCACTCCTTCGAAATGACCAATCCTATTATCTATTCATTCATTGTAGTTCTTTCCACAATTTTTCTTCATCTTTGCTCAATTTCTTTGGAATTTTTACTTTTGGAACGATATATAAATCTCATCTCTTGCTGAAAATTCATCCACTACCAAATCATTTTCCAGCTACTTTTATTTTTTCATCCATTTGTGTTCATTTCGGTATCTTTACTCTTATTTTTCATGTTGGGTGATTAATTTCATACTCTCATCAGAGAACTAAATCAAATAACGAAACTTCTTGATTCACATAAATATCATCACCTTGCCTCGTATAATAAGGATTATCTTGAATTTCTATCTGGATATACAAATTTCCACTTGGCATACCATTTTTTCATTCATCTCATTTTCCACTATATTTCAAAAATACATCATTTTTGATTCATGCTGGGATTTTTACTTCCAAAATTTCTTTTGAATCTTGTAATCATCAATCTTCCAATTTTTTACCATCTTTGTAATATAAACTACCACTTCATCCACAATTTGGACAAGTCGTCTGAGTTTGCATTACACCAAATGGAGATTGAACTTGCTTTGTTGTCTTTCATCTTCATCCACATACATCACAAGTTTTTTTTTCAGCTCACTCTACTACTTTTTTACGAGTATATGAGATTTTTTTTGTCACTCAAAGATATGCTTCATCAAATGTAATAGTTATCTTTTTCTTCAAGTCTTCACCACTTCTAACCGAATTTCTACCTCATCAAAATCAACCAAAACCTCATCAAAAAATATTTCAAACTATATCTCCCAAATCTCATAAATCTCAAAAATCAAAGGTTGCTCCATTTGTCTGAAATCATCAGAAATTT
>FLNV01000575.1_pt1 | contig 31790 bp, 29 predicted proteins | sample 1140351 | NCBI WGS metagenome assembly FLNV01 (sample SAMEA3878207, study PRJEB12797) | bioreactor metagenome | biome: Moose rumen | place: Sweden | collected 2011-10
CTTGAAATAATAAAGAAACATTTGAATTCAAAATCTTTTGAAGATTGTCTTTGTGTTCAGAAATACATTGGATGGGCAAAGAGGAATGGTATGCCCCAAAAAGATTATGATTTCTATTATATGAAATATAGATGTAAGGCATACAAGTTCTACGTACTTTTGACATGGGATAGACTAAGGGACAAGGATCAATGCGATTACAGAGATATTGATGCATATCACAAATATAAGCTATTAGAACTCAAGAAGAATTTTGTTTATAAAACGAAACAAGGTTATGATTCTTTTTTGGCTAAATATGCTTCATTATCCAACAATAAAAGTGTAGAGGATATTCATAGCATAAAGAATTCCTTAAATTATATTGTCAGTTTGGCATTTGAGAGCAATTTTAATTTGGGATGCTATTTTCTCAAAAGAATTATCCAGTACAATTTCCAAGATTTTCTTCCGATTGCCCTATTTGCAAATCATTTAAATTCTGCCATAAAAGCAAAAAGAATTTTGGCGGTTATTCAATCTGCTGATTTTGACATGAAGTCAGAATGGATTATTAAATACTTTGAATTCGTTCCAGTTGCATTCCTGACAAAAGAAGATTTGGCAATACTATTGGACGCAATTAGTGGGTGTTCGACGGGAACTACAATAATCCTCTCAAATTTGAAGAAATTGAGAGACATTGACTCATGTTTCATAAATGATATTTTAATTCATGTCCTCTCATTAAACAAAAAGGGAAAAGGAATTCAATTATATAATCATGACTCTGAGCTTATATTTGATGCTTGTAGTTCTACGGTGGTGATACAGGATACATATCTTCAACAAGTAAAACTCAATAAATACTTTGATTATGAGTTGAAAGGACTATTATTGATTTTGCAGAATAATCCTCATTTCTTAGTTGATTATATCAAATCAGTTGCTGATGACAAGAAAGAGCCTGATTCTAATTTGTCTCATATATGGAAAGTGGAGGGAATTGAGCAAGCTGTAGAAGAGGTCCTTAAATATTTCCGATCTGATTCTAAATATCGCATTTACCGAGAAGACAAATGGGAAAATGCTTTATTTATGAACATAAAGAATGGAACAGGGACAAAGAAGGCAAGGATTTTTTTGAGAAATCAATTTAAAAAGGGACTTGGAGATGAACAATATGTAGAACAAATCGTTTTAATAACGAGAGGTATCTTTAATGATTTATATAACCTGTTTATCAGTGATTATATAGACTATATTGAGGCTCCTGATGATTTTTCCCATATTGATTGGCTAAATCTCCGCTCTGGTATTAGCTTTTATGGCGAGAATACAACATTTGGTGATATAGAAGCTGCCAAATGGTCAAGCTTGTTGTCATGTCTTGAAGGCATTACGAACCCGAAAGTCTATGCTATCAAATACAAAATAAGACATTATGTCATAAGTTATCAGAAAGATGCTGAAGATGAGAGAGCGAGGAGACAACTTTGGCGTTAACTTATTTGAAATACTCATAAAGGAATAGTGGGAACGCATTAAGGATTGCCACTTCCACATTGTCTGTGTTGACATGTTTCTGTAGCTGAGATTCAACATTGACTACTCTCTTGATTGCCTGGTCAATAACGGTCTTGTCTTTGACTGATAGGATCTTTCCGTCAACAAATAGTTTGTCGATAATCTGCAAGACCTCTTGTGTCTGCTCATGCACTTTCTTACCTTCCTCAGTGTTTTCAAACTTAGACATGGCAGTTAGACTCTTTTCTGCCTTCTGCCACTCTTTAATGTTCACACTCACACCTGTGCATACAATCATGTTCAAACCATTACGCTGCACCCTTGTGTATAGCTTGGCTATACCACTCTTTCTTGTTGTTATCAAAAATAACTTTGCCATAATTCTCTTTTTTACGGTTACAGTGCCGAAAAAAGAAAATAGTCACAATACATCAATTATCGGCACCTTGAATTCTGAAAAACAGACTTCTCCGCACACTGTGTTTCTGAAGTCCACGGTTCACCTCTGTCAATGGCCAATTCCAGGAATACAAAACCCGGGAGGGCGGGCCGATAATTAATGGTGCAAAGGTACAAATAATATTTGAAAAGTTGATACTGATATGATACTGATTTTCTCAAAAGGTTGAAATTTAACGCAATTTAAAGCATCGCATATCAAGTTGACTAAAATTGCAAATCATTGAATATCAGCACGTTTTATAAAACAAGGTTTCAACCAATAGGAACCGAGTCCGTCCGGGCACCCAAAGAAAAATGCGGAAATTCGGTTGTTATTAACTGATTTCCGCTTTTATTTTTAAGATATATTCTTTTATTTTCCTGTGTAATCAATTTTGGCGTATAGCTAATTTTGCAGGGTGTTTTTAATTTAATAAAAAAGAGGATGTGTCAAATTGACGCATCCTCTAATTATATATATAATAGTATAATCCGAATTTATTTAACCATAACCTTCTTGCCGTTAATAATATAGATTCCATGTACTGGAGCTATAATTTCACGACCGTTAATGTCGTAAATCTTTCGAGTAGAAGGATTGTCTTGCATAGTCTCACTAATTCCTGTTATGGTTTCTTCATCTCCTGCTACAACATCAAATACATAGTATTTGTCTGCGTATTTTAACGCAACAGTTGTTTTGAATACTTTACCTGATATATACTCGCTTAAGCTGTTAGGATCCGAATAGTTAACCAAGTCAAGGAAGCCCATTGCAAAACGGTTTTCGTCTTCATAGAAACATAATGTAAATGCCACATCGTCAATTGAACTGTTTGGAGATTGTAAGTCAATGTAATAGCCATATTGGTCGAATGCAGCTGTTTCTCCTACAAGTCCGTCAGGGAAATCTATCAGCTTGCCAGAACTGTTTGTAACCATCCAAACACAGTCTTCATATTCAGTTGGATCTATGCCAAGAGTTTGATAAACAGCATCGCTGATAGGTTCTCCCACATAGAAGAAGTCTTCGTCAACATTTTGATTACCTACACTCAATACACCTGCAACTTCTTCTCTGCCAGCTTCTTCGCCCTTAGCTGTATATGCGTCAACATATGCAACAGTCAAAACATATTTAATAGCTTGATGTGTTGTTGTGTTTTCAAGATAGAATACAGACTTGTAAGTATCACCAACTTGATGTGCTGGAGCACCTGGATGTATGTCGAAGCCAATGCGGCCGGTTGACAAATTCCACTCTATTCCATAAGCGTTTTGAGCCCATGAATCTACCCATACATAATCTACATATTCTTCTCCAATATTGTCTTTTGGCATGCCCATCCAGAAACCACCGTTAAAGCCGGAATTGGTTCCATATCCTGTGCTTGTTGTGAGCGTCCCATATGATTCTGCATCCGCCGGAGCTTTTAATCCCCAAAATTCCAAACTGCCTTCGCCAAGAAGATTCCGGACTGCGGTCATGTCAAGCTCCATCTCCATATTGGCCTTGGTCTCATCATTACTTTCTCCATAGTACAAGTTACTTGGTACAAGTTCTTTATATAATGGCTGAACGCTGACTATTTCAAAATTGTCCTCAGGATTGTCTTTCTTGCCTTCCGGTGGTGTAACTGTATATATTACATGAACTACATAATATTTCTCAGCTACTTTGAATATCAAGTCGGCCGATACTGTAGTAGCTTCAGTTATATTAGTAAAATGACCTGCCATCTGACCAATTTTGTATGTTCCGTCTTGAATGCTGGCTGTACCATTTTCAGGAGCTATAAAGAATGCAGCACTTGACCCCCACTGGCAAATGAAACCCTCATCATTATAATAATAACCGCTGCCAAAATTCTTAGAACCCTCTGTATGATTATCACTCATAGCACCTTCAGAGGCCCATGTGTAGAAGTCTTCTTCATAAGTTTCTACCTCCAAGGCTTCTAATATTGGTGCCATATCAACATTGAACGATTTAGTGCCATAAGCGTCGTTTATCTCTGCTGTCACTTCCACTGTTGTTTCACCAACCTTAACATAATCGTCTGGATTTATCTCTTCTGGCTTTTTCATGACAACATAAACCTTCACCTTGGCTGCTTTGTTACCATTTATTATATATAAATAGGTATAGTCTGTGTCGCCCTCTTTAAGTACTCCTGGATATTGACCTGCGCTTCCAATTGTGAATTCACCATTTGCAAGAGATATATTTTGCAGATAGAATGTGTTCAAATTGTCTGCTGAACCGCTCCATGTCTTTGGTGCATTCATCTCTATAATGGTTTCTGTTCCTGTAGCCTCGTCATATTGGGTATAACGGCCATACCAACTGCCATCAGATGCTTCACTTGGAATTACCAATTGATTGGACCATGAATATTGAATCACGCCTTCAACTTCTTCACCAACCAAGGCCTGGGTAAATGTGGATTCCGTAATCTTGCCATCCAATTCTTCAGCAGTGGTTTCCAATGCATCATACAAACTCTCTAATGTGGTTGAATAACTTTTCCCTTCATAACTCTTACCAATTATAAATTCCAGTGGAAATTCATAATTAATCACTGTTTCTAATTTTGACAAATCTGTTTCGGCGTCAATTACTGGTTTTGGCTCAACAGTTACATTTATTATAAAAGAAACTGTCTTGCTGTTAAAGTGCAAAACCAATGTCGTAGACAGGTTGGCACCATTTACAAAATGATTTGGTAACTGACCCACACAGATTGCAAATTCATCAGTTTCCGCATCGTAATCAGCAAAGGCATACCATGAATAACCATCTGCGTTATAAGCTAATGGCACAGCTTGATCGTTCATCCAAAATCCGTTGTTGTCTGATGAATAAGATTGAACAGCATTTGGATATTCTGCAACAGGTGTGCCAGCTTCTGTTGTGAAATACAGCTCCTTGTCAGAGTTGTCGTCTGTTTTAAATGTTTCAGGATTTGCAGCAAAGAATGCATCTAAAGCTGATGTTAATGTAGCAACATCAGTGTCTAAGGCACTTGCCACTTCAGAGAGCTTGAAACCAACTCTGTCGTTTGCCCAACCGGTTTGGCAAGGCTGAGTCAGCGAACCTGTAAAACTCTGTTGAGCATTAGTATTTACAATGCCTATAAAAGACAAGGTAAACGTGAATAAAAATAAGTAGATTTTTCTCATGATAAATTGTAAATTAGTTAATAAATTAGTTTATTAGGTAATTTAAAGCAAAATTACAAATTAATTTGTAAATACAAATAAAAATCGAGTTTTTTTTTGAAACCAGACAATATTATTTGTCAATCAGATATATCTCTATACAAAACTATATGTAATGCTGCCTCTTTTTTGCTTATTTAATTGCTTATTTACCATGAGCAATGTTGAAAAATATCATGACTTTCTTTCTATGTATTGTTTTTTTTTGTATATTTGCAAATTAATTAGATGGATAATGCATGCTTCACACTTGCTAGTGTTAATTTCCGCATAGACTATTGGTTATATGAAACAGTATGTTACCACTATTTGTTTGTCACTAATAATGATTGTTTCCTGCAATCATTATAATGCTCTTTATAAGACAAACGATTATGAATATAAATATGAAGCTGCCAAGCAATGTTATGTTGCTGGCCAATACACCAAAGCTTATCAGTTATTGGGGGACCTAATTAATATCATGAAGGGTACGGATAAGGCTGAAGAATGTCTTTTCATGAACGGAATGTGCTATTTCAATTTAAGAGACTACGACACTGCGGTGCTTTATCTCGACAAATATTTCAATACTTACCCCAAGGGAACATATGCGGAATTGGCCAAATTCTATTGTGGAAAAGCATCATATCTTCAATCACCAGACCCAAGACTCGACCAATCACCTACATACACTGCTATCAATCAGCTGCAAGAATACTTGGAACTTTATCCCTACACTGCTAGAAGAGACGAAATCAATGACATGATTTACGAGCTGCAAGACAGATTGGTTACTAAAGAGTATGAATCGGCCAAATTATATTACGACCTTGGTACATATAACGGAAATTGCATTAATGGTGGAAATAATTTTGAAGCATGCATTATTACCGCTGAAAATGCCATTAAACAGTTTCCATATACTAATTTGAAGGAAGACTTGGCTATGCTGATACTTCGTGCAAAATACAAATTGGCTTTCTATAGCGTGGAGGATAAGGCTAAGGAAAGATATCAACAAACAGTTGACGAATATTATGGATTTAAAAACGAATTCCCAGATTCCAAGTATATGGATGAGGCTGAAAAAATATTTATATTGGCTAACCCCAAGGCCGGGCACATTAATGCAAATGGAAATTCATAATATAGTTTGAATTTCGCTAATTTAATTTTTAATCTGTTTATTATTAATATTTATATTTATTATGGACTTTAAAAAATCAAACGCACCTCTTACTACTGTAACAAGAAATCTGAACGACCTTTCTGAAACCACCGGTAACATTTATGAAAGCATCGCAATTATCGGGAAAAGGGCAAATCAAATTTCTGCAGCCATGAAGGACGAAATCTCAAAAAAACTGCAAGAATTCTCATCTACGAGCGACAATCTTGAAGAAGTGTTTGAAAATGATGAACAAATCCAGATTTCAAGATATTATGAAAGATTGCCAAAACCAACTCTGATTGCTACACAGGAATTTGTGGAAGGGAAAATTTATGCAAGAAATCCGGCTAAGCAAACTACTGACGCCATCTTTTAATTAGTTTTTACTCGCTACTAAGAATAACTATTATTTCTTTTGACCTATAAAAGATTTTAAATCATAACATAATGATACAAAGGTTGCAAACATTATATTTGTTAATTGTTTTTATTTTGTGCATTGTGTCACTGTTTTCTACTATTGCTGGCTTTAATGCCGGAGGAGAAGAAGTGGCAACATTTACTAATTTCTCGTTCTATGCCTTGAAAGAACCATTCACTACTGTTGAAACTTCTGGCCCTTGGGCATTAGGAGTTATTCAAATTGTTGTTGCGATTCTTTCTCTAGTAACAATTATAATGTTTACAAAGAGAGTCAAGCAGATGAGACTCACCGTATTCAATATTATACTGTTAATTGGATACTGCATAACTTACGCTTTCTTTGCTTGGCTATATCAACAGAAATTAAATGAAGTACAGTCGCAATGGGATGTGGACTTCCAGTTGAAACTGACAGCAATTTATCCTCTTGTTTCAGTTATTTTGTGTATATTGGCTTTTAGAGGGATAAGAAAGGATGAAAAATTAGTCAGGTCGTTGGAAAGAATACGATAAGTATATGATAGCAATGTTATATAAAACTCATTATATGGGATTGAAGGGATGTACCCTGCAATCCCTTTTTTGACTATTCCCGACATATTTTTTTGTCAAAAATTACTTAATCAAACGATATTGTTATATTTCTTTATTATTAATAAAATATGCATTTTAAAGATTTAGTTCAAAAAAGAAGGAGTATAAGGAATTTTACTCAACAGGAACTTGAACCAGAGCAAACTCAAGCTATTCTACGGGCAGCACTTATGTCACCTTCATCAAAATCTACTCGTGCTTGGCATTTCATTGTAATTGATGATAAGAATATGCTTCAACAAGTGGCACAATCAAAACAGATGGGAGCTGATTTCGTGGCAAATGCACCATTGGCCATTCTTGTTCTTATGGATAAGTCAAGAACCGATGTGTGGATTGAGGATGCCTCAATAGCGGCTGTAACTATGCAGTATCAAGCTACTGAATTAGGACTTGGAAGCTGCTGGGCGCAATTGAGACTTAGAGGACGTGAGGATGGCTCTATGGCTGATGACTTGCTTAGAGATATATTCGGCTATCCTGAGAATTGGATAGCTGAATGTGTTATTGCATTTGGACATCCGGCAATCGAGCGCAAATTACAGGATGAAGATAAATTAAAATGGGAGGCGGTTTCGATTAACCAATTCTGAATCTGCAGTTCTTGTATCATACAGGACTGTTCAATGAAGTTTCTTATTAATCATGAATGTATCGTTTATTGGAGCTGGAAATTTGGCCACAAATTTAGCTGCTGCATTTAAAAATGCCGGATTTTCTGTCCCTTCTGTATTCAGTAGAACTATTGAGTCGGCTAAATGTTTGGCTGAAAGGGTGGGGGCCTGCCCAACAACATCACTTGAATCGTTGAACAGAAATTCTGATATATATATAATTGCAGTGAAAGATGATGTAATTCACGAAATTGCAACTAAATTATCGGAATTAATCCCCGAGGCACTCTTGGTGCACACTTCTGGATCAATACCTATTAATGCGATTCCATCCAGTAGAAAAGGGGTGTTTTATCCAATGCAAACATTCTCAAAAAATAGAATAGTTGATTTTTCCCATATTCCAATTTTCATAGAAAGCAACAATAAAACCGATGAGATTAAACTAAAAAAAACAGCTGAAATCTTCTCAAGGTCTGTTTTCATAGCTGATGGCAAACGAAGACAAGCCTTGCATTTGGCAGCTGTGTTTTGTTGCAATTTCGCTAATCATTGCGCTGCCATTGCAAATGAAATATTAGATAAATACAACCTGCCTTTTGAGGTTATGCTACCTTTGATTAATGAAACTAATGCAAAAATAAATTTGTCCAGCCCTGTAAAATCTCAGACAGGGCCTGCTGTGAGAAACGACCAGTCGGTTATTAAATCTCATTCGGACTTACTAAAACAGATGGACGAACCTTTATGGAAAGATATTTACAAGTTAATTTCAAAAAGTATTCTTGAACTATCAAATAGATAGAAGGCTTTACATATATTTTATTCATCATTTACAAACAGGCATAATGATTAACTACGATTTAAAACTTGTTAAAGCAGTTATTTTTGATGTTGACGGGGTGCTCAGCAAACAGACTATTACACTAGGGCAAGATGGTGAACCACAACGAACTGTTAATATCAAAGACGGATATGCAATGCAGTATGCAGTTAAATGCGGATTACATTTAGCTATATTATCTGGCGCTAAAACAGAATCTCTCAGGAGTAGGTATGAACGTTTGGGGATTCAGGACATTGTACTTGGAGCGGATGTGAAAATCCGTTTTTACGAAGAATTTAAAAGTAATTATAAACTCCAAGATAATAATATTATATATGTGGGTGATGATATTCCAGATTTTGAAGTAATGAACAAATGCGGACTACCATGTTGCCCTTCAGATGCAGCATATGAAATTAAAGCTGTTTCCAAATATATTTCTACCGTTAATGGAGGAGAAGGGGTGGCAAGAGACATTATTGAGCAGGTACTGAAGGCTCAAGGGATGTGGATGAAGGACAATACTGCATTCGGATGGTAAAATTAAATACATTTTTTCTAATTTTAAATATGCTTAATAATTTATTGAATTATTCCGTTGTTTTAGCAAGTAATTCACCTAGAAGAAAGGAACTTCTGAAAGGGTTGGGAATTTCTTTTGAAGTAAAAGTTTTGAAAGATATTGATGAAACATATCCTGATGATTTAACTGGCGAAGAAATACCTAAATATATTGCTAATAAAAAAGCTGATAGCTGGCTGAATGTTATATCTGATAACGATTTGATAATTACTGCTGATACAATTGTTTATTTAAGGGATGCTCAAGGCAACGGAAGAGTGCTCGGGAAACCTAAGGATATTGATTCAGCTAAAGCTATGCTTGTTGCACTTTCTGGCAATAAACATGAAGTTATTACCGGAGTGTGTTTGCTTACAAAGCAAAAGAGAATGTCTTTTGCAGTAAATACTGAAGTTTCTTTCGACAATCTATCAGACGAGGATATAGATTTTTATATCAACACATTTAAACCAATGGATAAGGCTGGTGCATATGGAATTCAAGAATGGATAGGGTTTATAGGTGTAAATGGATTAGTCGGCTCTTATTTTAACGTTATGGGATTGCCTGTTCAACGGTTATATAAAGAATTGCAAAAATTCTGAATTCGTTATACAAACTGAATTTTAATAGCAGATTTAATGAAAAAATAATCACTTTATTTGTTTTTCAGATAAAAATCCACTATTTTTGTATTTGATTAAGAAAGAGAAAAGGTATCTAATACTTTAATAATTTCCTTTTACTGAAAATTTCTATTTTATTAATATTAATTTAATATCTTATTATGAGTCAAAAAAGAGTTTACACCTTTGGTAACGGAAAAGCCGAAGGTAATGCAAACATGAGAGAGGCTCTAGGAGGTAAGGGTGCTAACCTTGCCGAAATGAACCTTATTGGAGTGCCAGTTCCTCCTGGATTCACTATTACAACTGACTGTTGCAATGAATACTATGAAGTTGGTCAGGAGAAAATCATGGAACTTCTGAATGACGAGGTAAATGCCGCTGTTAAACACATTGAAACATTGATGAATTCAAAGTTCGGAGATGCACAAAACCCGCTTTTAGTCAGTGTTCGCTCTGGTGCTAGAGCGTCTATGCCGGGTATGATGGATACCATACTTAACCTTGGACTCAACGATGAAGTGGCTGAAGGTATGGCAAGAAAAACCAATAACCCTCATTTCGTTTATGACTCCTATCGCCGATTTGTACAAATGTATGGTGATGTCGTTTTGGAAATGAAACCGGTTAACAAAGAGGATATAGACCCGTTTGAAGAAATTATCGAACAGGTTAAAAAAGAACGTGGAGTTGTACTCGACAAAGACCTTTCTGTTGATGAACTCAAAAAATTGGTTAAACTTTTCAAAGAGGCTATTAAAGCAAGAACCGGTAAAGATTTCCCAGACGATCCTGTTGAACAACTTTGGGGCGCTATTTGCGCTGTATTCCGCAGCTGGATGAACGAAAGGGCAATCCTCTATCGTAAGATGGAAGGAATTCCTGATGAATGGGGTACTGCTGTCAGCGTGATGGCTATGGTTTTTGGTAATATGGGAGACACTTCTGCTACAGGTGTTTGCTTCAGTAGAGATGCTGGAAATGGTGAAAATATATTTAACGGAGAATATCTGGTTAACGCTCAGGGTGAAGACGTTGTAGCTGGTATACGCACACCGCAACAAATTACTATTGAAGGTTCACGCAGATGGGCTAAACGTGCTGGCATATCCGAAGAAGAACGAGTTGCTAAATATCCGTCAATGGAAGAGGCTATGCCTGAAATCTATAAAGAATTGGATGCAATTCAAAATAAGCTCGAAGATCATTACAGAGACATGCAAGACATGGAATTCACTGTTCAGGAAGGCAAACTTTGGTTCTTGCAAACTCGTAATGGAAAACGTACTGGTACAGCAATGGTTAAAATTGCCATGGACCTACTTAGAGAAGGTATGATAGATGAAAAAACAGCTATTCTCAGATGTGAACCTCAGAAACTTGATGAACTTCTCCACCCTGTATTCGATAAGGACGCTTTAGCAAAGGCTAAAGTGATAACTCAGGGACTTCCTGCTTCACCAGGTGCTGCTACAGGACAAATTGTTTTCCATGCTGACGATGCACAAGAATGGCACGAGAATGGACACAAGGTTATTATGGTGCGCATTGAAACATCTCCTGAAGATTTGGCTGGTATGGCTTCTGCTGAAGGTATCCTCACTGCACGTGGCGGTATGACATCTCACGCTGCAGTTGTTGCACGTGGTATGGGTAAATGTTGTGTTTCCGGTGCTGGGGCAATCAATGTCGACTATCACTCTAAAACTGTTGAAATTGAAGGTGTTGTTTATAAGGAGGGTGATTTCATCTCTCTTAATGGTACTACAGGACAGGTTTATGCAGGAGAAGTTAAAACTAAGGCTGCTGAACTTTCTGGCGATTTCAAGGAATTGATGGATTTGTGTGACAAATACACAAAGCTGCAGGTTAGAACTAATGCTGATACACCGCATGATGCAAGAGTTGCCCGTGAGTTTGGGGCGAAAGGTATTGGGCTGACACGTACAGAACACATGTTCTTCGAAGATCAGAAAATTGTTGCAATGCGTGAAATGATTCTTTCTGAAACTGTCGAAGGACGTGAAAAAGCACTCGCAAAGCTATTGCCTTATCAAAAAGCTGACTTTAAAGGCATTCTGGAAGCAATGGACGGATGCCCTGTTAATATTCGTTTGCTTGACCCACCACTTCATGAATTCGTTCCACACGATCTTGCTGGACAAGAAACTATGGCTAAAGAAATGGGTGTCAGTGTTAAGGACATTCAGAAACGTGTTGATTCTTTGGCTGAAAACAACCCTATGCTTGGACATCGTGGATGTCGATTGGGCATTACATTCCCGGAAATAACCGCTATGCAGACTAGAGCCATCTTGTCTGCTGCTTGCGAATTGAAAAAAGAGGGAAAGAATCCTATGCCGGAAATCATGGTGCCGCTAATCGGTATTTTATATGAATTGAAACAACAAAAAGAAATTATACAGAAAACGGCTAAGGAAGTATTTGAAGAATACGGTGTTGAAATTGATTTCGAAATAGGTACGATGATTGAAATACCAAGAGCTGCTCTCACTGCTGACAGAATTGCTACAGAAGCAGAATATTTCTCATTCGGTACAAATGACCTTACACAGATGACTTTCGGATATTCAAGAGATGATATCGCATCATTCTTGCCTGTTTATCTGGAAAAGAAAATCTTGAAAGTCGACCCGTTCCAGGTTCTTGACCAAAATGGTGTAGGACAACTCATTAAAATTGCTGTGGAAAAGGGGCGTTCTGTTAGACCTAATCTTAGAACTGGTATTTGTGGTGAACATGGTGGAGAACCTACTTCTGTTAAATTCTGCGCTAAAGTAGGAATGAATTACGCATCTTGTTCTCCATTCCGCGTGCCTATCGCACGTCTTGCTGCCGCGCAGGCTGCTATTGAAGAATAATTGCCTTTTAATCTTTAAATAATAAAAAGCGGGAAGAATAACATCTTCTCGCTTTTTATTTATATAATTAATTTTGTTAATGAATGCTTGAAATCATAATCATATTGATAATTGAAAAATCTCTTTCATCTTTTTAAAAGCGGGATTTTCTTCTGCCATTTCATTTACTTGTTCATATGGGCTAAGTATCTTCTTAGGCTCTGATGTGGACATTATCTTGATTGTCATCGACATTCGCTTGTTTTGCAAATGAGAGGCTAATGCATTGATAATCTGAGATTGATTCTGCTTGAAAAATAATTCAACATTAGGATTTGCAACTGATATTTCAAAATGGTCACTATCTATTAATACCGGCTCAACACTGCCAATACGCATCAATGTCGCATGATCAAATATATTGTTGTCTGAAGATATAGAGCGCCAAGCTGTCAAAAGCGCTAACTTATCTATTATAATTGGTGCTGACTCTTTTCTGGAATCCGATTCTGATGTCCTGGAGGAAGATGCCGGTGATGAAGATTTTTGTGGATTAGATGCAAATATGGAGCCTACTTTAACAACCTTTCCTGACGAGGAGGTTGTTTGTTCTGATTTGATTTTTGAATTTGAAGAGGATGGATTTGGATTGGGGCTTTGAGCGGCCGACAATCTTGATTCTTGAGTATTAACATCTTTTACCACGTTTTTCGACGTAGTGGAAGATACAACCAATGTCGTTGTGTCTTTGGCGTTTGACGTATTTGAAATGCCCGGTTGAGGAGTCTCAGATGCCTGCTGACTGTGAATAAACACAGGTCTCAATCGGGCGTCAGTTGGGGGAGGATTCCCCTCCTTGAGCCATCTGGCTTATCTCAATCAAGCTAATTTCTATTAGCAACCTGCGATTATGGCTCTCTTTATAATGTATGTCACAGTCTGTACATTTACGTATGGCTGAATATAAGAAAGATTGACTGCAATGGGATGCCTGGTCTGCATAACGCTGCCTTACTTCATCTGAAGTCTCCAGTAACACTGTGGTGGATGGATCTTTGCTGACAAGTAAATTTCGGAAATGCGAACTAAGACCACTTATGAAATATGCCCCTTCGAAACCCTTGCTAAGAATTTCGTTAAAAGTGAGCATAATTGAAGGTATGTTGCCAGACAGAAAATCATCTACCAACTTAAAGTAGTAATCATAGTCAAGAACATTTAAATCAAGTATGGTCTGCTTATATGTTATATTGCCCTGGCAATATGAAGCAACTTGGTCAAATATTGACAAGGCGTCACGCATTCCACCATCTGCTTTTTGTGCTATTACATTAAGAGCAGAACGTTCATATTCTATACCCTCTTTTTTCGCTACAGTTTCTAAATGCCCAATTATGTCATCAATCGTCATGCGATTGAAGTCATAAATCTGACAACGTGATAATATCGTAGGCAGCAGACGATGCTTTTCTGTTGTCGCTAATATAAATATTGCATATGAAGGGGGCTCTTCCAAGGTCTTGAGAAAGGCATTAAATGCTTGTGTGGATAACATGTGCACCTCATCAATAATATATACCTTGTATTTACCTATCTGAGGAGGTATGTTTACCTGGCTGCATAATTCACGAATGGCATCAACTCCATTATTTGAAGCGGCATCAAGTTCATGGATATTGAGCGAACGCTGTTCATTAAATGACTTACATGACTCGCATTCATCACATGCATCACCATTAGGCCTAGGATTCATGCAATTAATAGTCTTGGCGAAAATACGGGCGCATGTCGTTTTGCCTACACCTCGAGGACCACTGAATAAATATGCATGAGCTAATTTGCCAGAGGAAATCGAGTTCTTCAGTGTAGTTGTTAGAGATGATTGACCGACAACTGAGTCGAAGGTCATTGGACGGTACTTTCGAGCTGATACAATATAGTTTTCCATATCGGTATTTTGTTTAATGCAAATTTAATAATTTTTTTGTCAATGACAATGTTTTTTCTCTTTTTACTTTTAAACTTTAGTTCTATTTTCAAATCTTTATTTATACTTTATAGATTTTTAGACGTCATCTATACCAACTAAGTTATTCTCTACCGTGTTTCTCTTTAAAACAAAATTCAATTACACTTTATTAGTTAAATATTCTTAATATTTAAGTATTTGTTTGATTTTTAATTGATACTGATTATCATGTTTGTGATTTTATGGGTATATTTGCAAAAATTTTGAATACATGGGGTTGACATGGATTTGACAGCATGTAGAAGTGGTGCGTAAGCATGCAGAGCGTTGATGGCTGGCTCTTTAATATCGGCTCTCATTCAATTTAACTGGCGAAAACAACTACGCGCTCGCTGCCTAACCGAAGTACAGTAGGTTAGCTTTATTCTTTCACTAGGTGGGAGAACGAGCCATCGCCCTAATAGCCATTTCCTGAGGCGATTAGTATAGCGGTGCAGCAAAGTCGGGAATAGTTGACATAGCCCTTGATGTGTTGACGAAAAGATTAAAGGATAAGGGAGTGGTTGGTGGTCCGATTCTTGCCTCTTCACGAAAATAATAACCGGAATAAGCATGTAGAAAGCGTATGGCTTCCTTGTTTGGACGAGGGTTCGACTCCCTCCAGCTCCACAACCATAATGATGTTTCACATTTAGCCTAAATTCACTCTTCTTGAATGAATTTAGGCTTTATTGATAAATGGGGTTTCCATTTTATTTTGCCATTCATTTTTTTTTATTATTTTTGCAGCATAAAGGGGAAATATCTTTTATTAACTAAATTCCTGAATTATGAAATATTTTATTTTAACTGTTTTTATAAATTTTATTATTATGTCTAATATTGAAGCGCAAAACATTTATGAATTCTCTGTTAAAGACAGGAAGGGGAATGATGTGGCTTTGGCTGAGTATAAAGGCAAAGTTCTACTGATTGTTAACACTGCTACTCGTTGTGGATTCACACCACAGTATACAGAACTACAAGAATTGTTTGACAAATATGGTGAAAAAGGACTTGTTATTCTTGATTTCCCTTGTAACCAATTTGGTCAACAAGCTCCTGGTAGCAATGAAGAAATACATGAATTCTGTGAACTTAATTATAAAATAAAATTTCCACAGATGGGCAAGTTGGAAGTGAATGGCGAAAATGAACATCCTTTGTATTCTTTCTTAAAAAAACAGAAAGCATTTGAAGGGTTTGATTTGCAGCACCCAATAGGTAAATTGCTTGATGACATGTTAAGAAAACAGGATCCTGATTACGAAAAAAATCCAAGTATTAAATGGAATTTTACAAAGTTTTTAATCTCTAAAGATGGAGTTGTCGTCAAGCGTTATGAACCAACCCATGACATGGCGGACGTTGAACGAGACATTGTATGCGAACTTGATAAATAATAGATGTTTAAATACCCTATTTTAGAGGTCTGTTTTTAAAACTTCTTTTATTGAAAATAGTATTGTTATTTAATTTGAAAAAAAACAATACACTTTTCTGAACAGATGTTAATGTAAAGATTTTGATAATGAGGATTGTTCAGAATTTTATCTTGGGATTTTTATTGTTTTGGAAAACCGTAGATGTAATCTGGGCATATAAAACACCCTTGTCACAAATGGAAAAACTTGACAGAGGGCTGGTTGTTGTGCCTACAGGAAATGACGGAAATACACATTGCATACTAAGTTGGAGATTATTGGGAAATGATCCCAATGACATTTATTTCAATATTCAGAAAAACGGTGTAACCATTGCCGACAGCATTTCGGATGTTACATTTTATGATATTGATAAATTTAACTCAAAAGATAAGTTCAGAGTAATAGCCAAGCATAATAATGAAATATTGGACGTGTCTGAAGAAGTTATGCCATGGAATTCTTTTTTTATGACTTTACATTTGGATCGGCCTGAAAATGGAGTGACACCAAATGGAAGACATTTCTCATATAGTCCAAATGATTGTTCCGTTGGTGATGTGGATGGAGACGGAGATTATGAACTTTTTGTGAAATGGGACCCGGACAATTCCCACGATAATAGCCATACTGGTTATACTGGCAATGTATATATTGATTGTTACAAATTGAATGGCACAAAATTATGGCGTATAGACCTCGGACAAAATATCAGAGCAGGTGCGCACTATACACAATTCTTGGTTTATGACTTTAATGCAGATGGAAAAGCCGAAATGATTTGTAAAACCGCTTCTGGCTCAAAGGACGGATTGGGGCAGTTCGTCTCTAACGCTACAGATGACATGGATATCCTTCTAACCGACAATAACGCGGATTATAGGAATAGAACTGGTATGATTCTTGACGGACCTGAATTTCTTACTGTTTTTGAGGGACTTAGTGGAAAAGCTATCAATACTGTATATTACAACCCTAATAGGGCAGGCACAATAGGCGGAGAGTGTAAATACCCTAATGAATTATTTTGGGGTGATTCGTATGGCAATCGCAGCGAAAGATATTTAGCTTGCGTTGCATATCTAGATGGCTCTGATCAATTGCCTGCTGCCGTATTTACCAGGGGTTATTATACAAGAGCTTATTTGTGGGCCGTAAAATTCCTTGACAATAAGATAGTTACAAAATGGTTACATAATTCCGAATCAAGAAACTGTATTAATCTGACAAATGAAAATGGTTTAATGTCTAAATATGAATATAACAGCAATACATTTGGCGGCAATGACGGATTCACCTGTTTCGCTCAGGGGGCACATAGCATCGCTGTAGGAGATGTTGATTGTGACGACAAGGATGAAATTATGTTTGGTGGAGCGGCTGTAGATGACGATGGGCAACTTCTATATTCCACTGGATTAGGGCATGGAGATGCAACCCACCTTGCCGACTTGGACCCTGACCGACCTGGATTAGAATTCTTTATGACACATGAGCATTATCCTTATGGCTTTTCACTTAGAGATGCAGCAACTGGAGAAATTCTCTATTACGAACCCTCATCCCAAGACAATGGGCGAGGTCTAGCGGCTGACATTGACCCAAAATTTCGTGGATATGAATTCTGGTCTATAGCAAATTGGAATACGTATAATATTTCCAAACAGATAACCAATAAAAAACACGGTTCGATAAATTTCAGAATATATTGGGACGATGACCCTTATGACGAACTTTTTGATCGGAGTAGAATTGACAAATGGAACGGAAACGAATTCGAAACCATACTATTGCCAGGTTGCAAGCAGTTTTTTGAAGTAAACAATTCAAGAACATGTAATGGCACGAAGAGCACTCCAAATCTGATTGCTGATATCTTTGGAGATTGGAGGGAAGAAGTGATTTTATGGGATGCTGAGGATAAAGCTACTTTAAATATTTTCACAACGACTATCACACCACAATTTAAAATACCGACATTAATGCATGATCATATATATAGAATGAGTATTTGTTGGCAGAACGTGGCATACAATCAACCACCACATCTTGGTTACTACTTGCCCGACAGTGTGGCAAATGTTTTGAATAAGAATTAAAATAGTATTAATTATACAATTCATAATAGTCTATGACAAAAAAGGTTTTTGGTTATATTGTTTGCGCTCTATTGTTTGGACATATTAATGCCCAGAATATAACTTTAAAGGAAGCATTTAAAGACAAGTTCCTCATCGGTGCTGCGCTTAACACATGGCAAGTAAATTCTGATGATTATCAAATAAGAAATATAATTGACAACGAATTTAGTGCTATTGTAGCTGAAAATTGTATGAAGTCGATGTATATCCAGCCACAGGAAGGCAAATTTAATTTTAATCAAGCCGACCAATTTGTGGATTTGGGTGAACGAAATGGACAATTTGTAGTCGGACATTGCCTAATTTGGCATTCGCAACTTCCAAGATGGTTTTTAATTGACAGTCTTGGTAACACCGTTTCTGCAGAATTGCTCAAAAATAGGATTATTAATCATGTCACAACCGTTGTTAAACGATATAAAGGAAGAGTCAAAGGTTGGGACGTTGTTAATGAGGCAGTTGAAAACAATGGAGAAATGAGACAATCACCATTTTATCGTATTTTGGGGGAGGCTTTTATTGAAATTGCCTTTAAAGCTGCACATGAAGCCGATCCTGATGCTGAATTGTATTACAATGATTATTCATTACATATACCGGAAAAAAGAAATGCTGTTATTAACCTTGTAAAACGACTTAAAGACAGGGGATGCAAAATTGACGCTATCGGTATGCAGTCACATATGGACTTTGATGTCTCACTTGAAGAATATGAAAAAAGTATTGAGGCTTTTGCTTCAATAGGATGCAAGGTAATGGCTACTGAACTCGATGTTAGTCCTCTGCCTTCGCCTAAAGGCAATTTTGGAGCTGCTGTAGAAACAGAAGTCGAATATCAGGAAATACTCAATCCTTATGTTAATGGACTGTCAGAAGAGGCTGAAAAGCAGTTAACTGATTATTTCTGTAATCTATTTGATATTTATCTCAAACATGCTGACGTCATAACAAGAGTCAACTTTTGGGGAGTTACAGACGCTGATTCGTGGAAAAACAATTTCCCAATTAGGGGAAGAACTGATTATCCATTAGCATTCGATAGAATGAAACAGCCAAAACCTTTCGTGAAAATAATAAAACAGATGGCAATCAATCGATAAAATAATGACTAAAATCCACATTCTAGAAGGCGATTTTTCTATTTCACTCAGCTTAAAACTTGCACCAGGCATAAAAGCCGGATTTCCATCTCCCGCTGACGATTACATACAGGATACTCTGGATTTTAATAAAGATCTAATCCGGCATCCTGAAGCAACTTTCTATGGAAAAGTTGATGGTGACTCAATGATCGAAGCTGGAATTTCAGACGGGGACATCGCTGTGATAGACAGATCGTTAGAACCTCAAGACGGTGATATTGTCGTTGGATATATAAATGAAGAATTCACAATCAAATTCCTGGACCTTAAACACAAGAAAGATGGATATATAGAGCTTAAACCAGCTAATCCCAAATATAAACCTATTCGTATATACGAAAATGATGACTTTAATGTCTGGGGGGTTGTGGTTTGGACTATAAAAAACTGGAAAAAGTGAACAATTTAAACTGTCGAGTCATTTTATTGTTGACATTTCCTGTGTGTCATGCAGGTTTGTTGGATGTTTATAATTTAAAATAGTTTCTGTTTGTTATTTAAATATGTATGCTATCGTAGACTGTGACAATTGCTACGTTTCATGTGAGAGGGTGTTCAGACCCGACTTGAAAGATAAGCCCGTTGTTGTTCTTAGCAATAACGATGGCTGTGTCGTTGCTAGGTCTAATGAAGCAAAAATGATGGGTATAAAAGCCGGAACTCCGTTTTTCCAAATCCAACAAATGTTTCCAGTAAATGAAATCTCCGTATTTTCTTCAAATTATGAACTTTACGGTGAACTTACAGCCAGAGTAATGGACATCATTCGACAAGAAGCACCGGATTATTTTAGATATTCCATTGACGAATGCTTTGTTTCTCTGAATACGTTAAGTGGTATAGACTATAAAAAATGGGGAGAAAATCTTCATAAGAGAATATTAAAGTCTGTTGGAATGCCTGTAAGTATTGGCGTCGCTGCAAATAAGACATTGGCAAAAATAGCAAGCCATTTTGCAAAAAAATATAAAGGATATTATCATTGTTGTGTTATTGACAATGATAAAAAACGAAGAAAAGCCTTAAAATTATTCAATATTGAAGATGTTTGGGGGATAGGAAGAAGATATGCTGCCAAGATGAAATCAATGAATATTACAACTGCATATGATTTTGCCAGACTTCCTCAAGAATGGGTCATTGCTACATTCCGAAATGTTGTTATACTTAGAACATGGAAAGAACTTAATGGACATGATGCAGTGCCTAACGAAGAAATAACTATAAAAAAATCTATTTGCACAAGTAGGAGTTTTGCGCACATGACAAACAATCTGGAAAATTTGAAAACTCAAGTCGCTAATTTTGCTGTTAAGTGTGCCGAAAAACTTAGAATACAAAAATCTGCCGCATCAATTGTAGCTGTCTTTTTAACTACTAATCCGTTTCTGGATGCACAGAGTCAATACTCTAATTTTATGGAACGAAACCTTATCACACCGTCTAATTCTGATACTATAATAGTTAAGACTGCTAATGACATCCTCACAAACATGTTTAAACCCGGATATTATTACAAAAAAGCCGGTGTTATAGTTATGGGTATACAGCCACAACTCCCATTACAACAGGATTTATTCGACCTTAATTCCATAAAGCTTCAACAATTGATGAAGTTGGATAAGGTCATTGACAAAATCAACAAATCAAATGGCTCTGAAACAGTCGTACTTGCTGCACAACAATATTCCTCTAAAAATGGAAATGGTAAAGCGGAAGTATTTGCAAATATTATAAAACATGATTATAGAAGCAAAAATCCTACAACAAGATGGTCTGACATTATTAAGTTGAAATAAACTGGCTAATAGAGTTATAACGTATATTTTATATCTGGAATTTAGTGTAATATTTTCATTTTATAAGTTCTCTTTATAAAGTTTTTAAAAAATATTAATCTGAAAGTTTTTGTTATAATCAGTTTTTTTATATATTTGCAACAAACACCAATATGATATCATCTAATTTGATGTGTATGAAATGATTTTTTATATAATAATCAATTACTATGTCAGAACAAAATTTTGAACCGTATGGAAACCAGCAACCACAAGATCCATACAATCAACAGAATTACCAACAACAGCAGTATGGTTTCCAGCCAAATCAGCAGCAACAAGGATACCAACAACCGTATCAGCAACAAGGATACCAACAACCGTATCAACAACAAGGATATCAACAACCGTATCAACAGCAAGGATACCAACAACAAGGATATCAACAACAATATGCTTACCAACAACCTGGTGGATATCAACCAGGGATGAATGCAGGATACAAGCCAAGCTCAAATTTAGTGTGGGCGATTCTAACAACATTGTTTTGCTGCTTACCATTCGGAATAGTGTCAATTGTATATGCTTCCAAGGTTGACTCATATTGGGCGCAAGGTTATTATGATGCAGCTAACGATGCGTCTAAAAAGGCTGGAACCTGGGCTATGTGGGCCGCCATCTCGGGTGTTATAATTATTGTTATATATGTTGTTGCTGTAATTGCTACAGGTACATCTATTTACAGTAGATTGTATTAATTTTTAATGATTAAAGCAGTAATCAAATATATTATTCCTGTCATTATTGTTTTGGCAGGAATTTTTTATTATTTTGCAGACCCTGAGAAGTCGGTAATCATGCCTAAATGTCCAATGAAAATGGTTACAGGATGGCAATGCCCTTCTTGTGGGGCGCAAAGGGCAATTCATGCCCTTCTTCATGGTAATTTGAAAGAGGCAATACAGTATAATTTGTTTTATATAGTTGCCGTGCCTTTCTTATTACTCACAATTTATGCCATACTAACGAGGAAAAGGGACAAACCTGGAAATTTCACAATTACATTGTATAAGTTTGTCACTAACAGATATACATTATTATCTTATATTGGTTTATACATTATATGGTGGATTGTAAGAAACATTATAGGATGTTGAAAAATATTTACTCTGAATATAAATTCATACAAGCCCATAACAATTAGTGAATGTGGCGAATTCTCCATTCTTGTGGATACATGTTATTTGCACGTGAACCGATATTATTTACAAACCCAATGGGGTGGTCTTTATATGTAAGTAATACATATCCTTTAGGGCTATTATCTAATTGAAGGCTCTCACATTTCAAATAGGATAGGGCGGTGGATATGTCTATAGATTTAATGGGGAAGAAATCATTTTTAAGTGCAATACTCACTGCAAGGGATTGGGCTGGACGAAGTTTGTTCCCTTTAGGATTACATAAGCAGATGCCTTTATGCTTAACATTTAAATGCCTTTCTGCGAGAACATTTAAATCTTGGTGTGCCATTTTGATTGCATAAATATTGCCGGCTGAATCTTTTGAATAATAATAATCATTAAATGAATCTATACAACCAAAATATTCAGGAGGGCATTTACATTGATTCTTTGACTGGGATTTTATTTTTTTGCCTGGTAATGAATTTTTGTTTAGTGTCGAATCTTCTTTTCTAAAACAACAAGCAAAAAAGCCTTCTCCTTTTGTTTTATGTGGGAAAAAGCGATAAACAGGAATAGTGTCAGACAAGTAATTCGTTGTGTCAATTCCCCACGACTTGTCTGTTTCAAATGACAATGGCTTGCCGCCTAATTCATCTCTTATAAACCTGGCATTAAACTCATTCTCACTTGTATTATATGTACATGTGCTATATATCAAAAAACCTCCAGGACGCAGATTGTCCCATATGGTGGAAAGAATATCGCGTTGGCGAGTTGAACATTTTACAACATTTGATGAACTCCATTCATCAATGGCTTTGTTGTCTTTACGAAACATCCCTTCACCTGAACAAGGGGCATCGCATAGAATAACGTCAAATAAAAGTTTTGAACGTTTGTAATCTTCTGCATTATTGTTTGTAACAATGACATTGGGATTTCCCCATTTTATTATGTTTTCACATAGAATATGACATCGGCTGGGATTTATTTCGTTCGCAAACAATAATGAATTTGCAGGCATTTCTGATAGAATTAAAGTAGACTTACCTCCAGGAGCTGCACATAAATCCAGAATGTGCAGTGGAGCATCGGGCATAATATTTTTTAATATGTGTGAGATAAACATTGAACTTGCTTCTTGGACATAATAACAACCACAATGAAACAGGGGATCCGCAGTAAAAGACGGACGGCTCTTAAGGTAATACCCGTATTTACACCAATTTATAGGACTTTCTATTTCTAAATTATATTGATGGCATAACGACAAATAATTTTGACAATGATTACTCTTAAATGGATTTAATCTTATCGAAACTGGCTGGGGTGTATTTAGCGACTGTTCAAATGCAGAATAATCTTGTTGAAGAATATTTTGTATTGATTCTTTAAATAAAATCGGAAGATCCATGTTGTTAATTTAATTCCAATATGTTTTTTTGAGAAGACGTGAGTCTTTGCAAAATTAAATCATTTTATTTTAATAGACAATTATTTTTAGAAAACAAATGAATGTTGTATATAAACAACAAAAATAATACAATAAAATAAATATTTATAATACGTTATTTTAATTTGTATTTTGTGATTAGATTTTGCATATTTGAATATATTAATCCGAACTTTTTATTTATATGCAGTTACAATTCACCTTTTTTTGAAACAAAAAATTGATATATTAAAAGATTTTGGCTAAATTTGCAAAAAATAAGTTGGAAATTCAGAATAATAACTATTAACACCAATTTTTCATGGAAAAATATCATTTAGACGCACTCGACAAAAAAATACTTAGAATGATAGCTGATAATGCAAGAATACCATTTTTGGAAGTTGCAAGAGAATGCGATGTCTCCGGAGCAGCAATTCATCAAAGAATTCAAAAATTGTCTAAAATTGGTGTAATAAAAGGTACACAGTTCCAATTCGACCCAGAAAAAATGGGCTATGAAACTTGTGCATATATAGGACTTTTTTTAAAAGATCCAAGCTCCTTTGATAATGTTGTTGAACAGTTAGCTAAAATTCCACAAGTAGTCGAATGTCACTATACCACAGGAGGATATGATTTGTTTATTAAGTTATACGCTAAAAACAATCACGATCTCTTGACTATTATTCACGATAAACTACAACCTCTTGGATTGGCCCGTTCAGAAACCATAATCTCTTTTAAAGAAGCAATAAAGAGACAGGTTCAAGTACCAGATTAATATTTATTCAAGATAATATATTAAAATTCACATCGAATTATACTACCAAATGGAGGGATGTTTTTAAAAGCATCCTTCATTTTTATTCCCTGTGACAGCCCTAATGCTATTGCAAGAACGCCACCATGACAAAAGGCACAAGCACGCTTAATGCCTAGATGGCTGACATCTGAGATAAATGATTCAACTCTTCTTATTTGATTATTTAAACTTTCACCATTTGGAGCTTGTGTGTTAATATAATCGTCGCACCATTTTCGAAAATGTTGGTCTGACATATACAATTCATTGTAACTCTTTAATTCCCAATCACCAAAATCAAATTCTGAAATTCGGCTATCAATAATCGCATTGGAATAGCCGCAATATGAAGCAAGTTTTTTTGCACGATTCATCGGACTTGAATAAACTTTGTCAAAACTATAATTATCAAGTTCGGTTTTCACAACATGAGCTTCTTCATTGAATGATTCAGCGACTTCTACGTCTGTTGAGCCATAACAGATGCCAGATGGTACATTAACCCTAGTATGTCGGACAAAAAATATTTCCATAATGCAAATTTATAAAAAATAAAATTATTAGCCAATTTAAGTTGTGTCTTATATCAAGAATGTATCAAGATTGTCAATATTGAGGAAAAACATATATTAATCAAATTTGTTTGAGTTTTTTTTCGTAAATTTGCATAAAATTATATAACAAATTATTTTTTAGGATGGATTGGCTATATCAATTATTTAGTAATGGGGAATCTGTGGCTCATATAGTCATGTTATATGCTCTTATAATTACATTTGGTGTTCTTTTGGGAAAAATAAAGATTGCAGGTGTATCATTAGGGGTAACTTTCGTCTTGTTTGTTGGTATTTTTGTGGGGCATCTATTGCACCAGGGGCAAAATTTATTTGGCTTCACACCGGAACCTTTATCCGTTATTAATTTCATTCAAGACTTTGGATTGATTCTTTTTGTATATTCCATTGGATTACAAGTCGGACCATCATTCTTCACATCTCTAAAAGGGCATGGCATTACTCTTAATATGGCTGCCATGTCAATTATTCTTTTAAATATAGTGGTCATGCTTATTATTTATTTTGTATGTATGAACACTGAAGACCGAAATAGCTTCCCAATGATTGTGGGGGTATTATGCGGAGCGGTAACTAATACTCCAGGACTAGGAGCAGCAAATGCTGCACTGGAACAAATCAACTCAAATGTGCCATTTGAGAGTGGGATACCTGTTATTGCTAATGGTTATGCATGTGCCTATCCATTAGGAGTTATTGGCATCATTGGATCTTTGATATTGGTCAAAGCCATTATGAAAATCAATCTGAAAAAAGAAGAAGAAGATTACTATAAAAAGGATGGGAACAAAACAGCCGTCAAGCCCCATCTAATGCATATTAAAGTTGTAAACCCATCTATGCAGGGTAAAACGATTTTACAGGTCAGGAATTATCTGGGACGTGATTTCGTTTGTTCCAGATGTCTACATAATGGTCATGTACAACTACCTAACAAAGACACAATTATTCATATAGGCGATTTGCTTTATATCGTTTGCGCTGAAGAAGATGCGGAAGCAATTGTCGCTTTTATTGGTGATGTTGTTGAGGTGGAATGGGATACACAAGACGTACCTATGGCGTCAAAAAAAGTGCTTGTCACAAAAGACCGTGTCAATGGAAAATCTTTAGCATCTCTACATCCATCCAGTATGTATGGAGTAAATGTTACAAGACTATATCGCTCCGGATTTGAACTGTTTGCTTCACCACATATAACCCTTCAGGTTGGAGACAGACTCACTGTAGTCGGACCGGAAGATGCTGTCGACAGATTCGCAAACAAAGTCGGAAATCAGGCTAACAGATTAGATAAACCAAATCTTGTCACTATCTTCTTCGGAATTTTAGTAGGTATTATATTCGGAAGCATACCATTCGATTTCGGACTCAGTATGCCTGTTAAATTGGGGCTTGCGGGAGGCCCGCTTATAATTGCAATTCTTGTTGGCAGATTTGGATATAAATTAAAATTAGTGGCTTATACCACAAACTCAGCTTCTCTTATGATTAGAGATATAGGTTTGGTGCTTTTTCTTGCAAGTGTTGGTGTTAAAGCTGGAGGTAATTTTATAGATACCGTGATGCATGGAGGACTTATGTATGTTTTATACGGATTCTGTATTACATTCATACCATTGATTATAGTGGCTCTATATATGAGGATTAAGCTAAAACAAAACTATTTCTATATCATGGGAGTTGTTTCAGGGGCAACAACCGACCCTCCAGCATTGGCTTATTCAACCGCCACTGCGAATAACGATGTTCCGTCAATTGCTTATTCTACTGTTTATCCGCTATCAATGTTCTTAAGGATAATTACAGCACAAATGCTAATTTTGTTCTTTTGCACATAATGAATTTTTTATTCAGAATATAATAACTGGAATAAGAATCATAAAAAATGATATTGGATTGAACTGATGGTAAATGATATTTTAACTTTTTTTACTCAGTCAACAGGATTGCATCCTTTGGCAGCATTATTAATAGGCATACTGGTTGCAGTCAATCCTTGTCAAATTGCCATATGCATTTCAGCTATCTTTGTAAAAAAAACAGATAATAGCAATCTTTCATCAAAACTCGCCTTTTTTGCATCTGGAAGAGCGGCATCGTATCTTGTTATTGGGGCTATAACAATGTTTGTTTATTCCAGAATTAAAGATGGAATAGAAACATACAGGCGTATAATTGCAGATTCTATTGACACTATTATACCTTATTTTTCTATAATTGCAGGAATATTTTTCATTTATAGGGTTGTCTGCAAACATCATCATAATGATAATTGTCATAATTCAAGAAATATAATTCAAAAAAACAAATTCTATGGAATGTTTTTCTTGGGTGCTCTATTAGCGTTATTGTTTTGTCCTGAAAGTGCGTTCTTGTATTTTGGTATGCTGATTCCTTTGGCAATCAATTCCCAATTAGGTTTTATTAATATTATTATATTTGCCTTCTCTGCTGTTTTGCCTCTAATTATTATTGCTTTTATCTGCTATAAAGCTGAATATAAAATTAATACAATAGAACTGAAACTTGAAAAATTCCAAAATATTATGAATATTATTGCCGCAATTATCCTAATTGCATTGGGATTATTTATGATTATATATTCTTAAATATATGTTCATATATATGTTCATAATTTTTCCGATCTGTTAATAATTAGTCACAATTTGTTGCAAATATCTCAATTATTATTATTATTTTTGCAATATGAAAGTACTAGCACATAATTTGGAAATTCTGCTCCTTGAGCACGATTTAGTAATGATTCCAGGATTGGGAGGCTTTTTGGCAAACTATAATCAAGCCTCAATGGAAAGTGGTAATGATTATGTCTTTTTGCCACCATCAAGGAGCTTGCTGTTTAATAAAGAACTTAAATCCAATGATGGATTAATGGTTCATGCATATATGCAATATTTCGATGCAACCTATCCGCAAGCACTAAAACAATTGGATCTTGATGTTAGTGAGTTGCTTGATGAAATGGACATTAAAGGTAATGTAATTCTTGAAAATGTTGGTACTCTGTATAAAAATATTGATGGATGTATATCTTTTGAACAGATGCACACTTCTGTAGTTACCCCTATGTTTTTTGCATTGCCGCCTATTAATGTAATGCCTGTTTTACAGGTGGAAAAACAACAGGATATTCAAACAGCAATCGGGGAAATCGCAGAATTGCCGATAATTCACAAAAATGAAAAAGACAACAAACATCGAAAAATATGGAAAGACATAGCGATATCGTCTGCCGCTGCTGTTGCTCTCTTTTTTTTATTTGCTTTCCCAAATTTGAATAACAACAACAATGAGAAAATCATTGCCGGGTCCAATAATTATGAAAATGTGAATTCTATTGAGGTAGATGATAATAATACTTTAAGTAATGATACCAAAACCGTTTCTGAAAAAACTAATAACACAGAAAAAGTTGTTCAACCTCAAATAATTTTATTGCAACCTCAACAACAAAACCAAAATGCATTGATTATTTCGCAAAATGATTTAAATAATGCATCTGCGGTTAATACCCAAGACGGTGATTTTACCATTGTTGTTACTGCCGCTGCAAACGAACTTTGTGCTAATGCTGTTATTGAACAATTAAATAAAGACAATATACCAGGGGCTTATTATCATGAAGGAAGTGATGGAAAATTTATATATTATTCTGCTTTCAAATCAAAACACGATGCAATAAACACGATAAAAGCCCTTAAAAACATTAACAAAAGATTCAAAAAAGCTTGGGTTAAAAAAATTAAATGATGTTATATCGTTTTATTGTATTTAAGTATTTAATTCAACTAACATGAAGAGAGTGAAATGTCCTAAGTGTGACAATTATATTGTTTTTGACAATACTCAATACAGAGAAGGCCAAGCATTGATATTTCACTGTAGTAAATGCAAGAAAGAATTTGGAGTTAGAATCGGTACTGGCCGTTTGCAAAACATACACGAAGAAAAAGATATAGATGAGCATCAATATGACAATAAATTAGGCTCCGTAATTATTGTTGAAAACAAATTTGCATTTAAGCAAATAATTCCTTTGGAAATAGGAGACAATGTATTTGGTAGATACCTTAAAGGTACAGATATAAACAAACCCATATATACATCTGACCCGAGTGTAGATACCTTTCATTGCATTATCAATGTTAAAATTAATGATAAAGGGGAAATCATTTATACAATTAAAGATGCTCCTAGTAATACTGGTACTTTTTGCATGAATTCGATTTTAAAAAATAATGAAAGGAGAATTATAACAGATGGTACGATAATTAATATTGGAGCAACAACAATGATATTAAGGGCGGGAGATGGCAAGGTGGAGGCAATTTGATTAAATACATGCAAATCGAATGTTATTTTTTATAGAGAATCTTAAACCAATTATCTATGCTTTTACAAGAAGACATGCCTTTTGATGACTGGTTTGATAAGGAGAATTGCTATTATTACAATTGCAATGACAATTTTATTATTATCGATAACTTAAATTGTGATAATAAAATTTCTTTTGATAAAGAGAAATTTTATTGTTCTTCTTTCTTCAATGCTATTTTCGTTTTAGAGGGCAAAATGAAGATTGTAGTTGATGGAAATATTTTTTTTATAGAAAAAAATGAATATTTCCTTGTAATGCCATGTAATGACATTGAGTTTGTGAATTCTGATGCTAAGTTTTTCATTATTGTACCCAGAGTTCATATCGTGCTCAATATTTACGACAATATAAACCTTCCGGAAAAATTCAAAAGAATTGCATTTACAATTATTCATTATAAATTAGACAAAATCAGAATTAGCAATATTCTTGCAATTTATAATATTATTAAAAAAGAGTCACTAAGTCCTAATTATTTATACCAAGAATTGGTTTTAAGGGAGATGTTCAATATTTTTGTTCTAGAAACGTTTGCAAATACAAATGTAAATGATGAAATTGTTTACCTGCCAAATTCTAAACAAAGAACACTTTTTTTAAATTTTTTAGACATACTATCCGAAGAGTACCTTTATCAAAGAAGCGTTGCCTTTTACGCCAACAAGTTGGGAATTACTGCCAAATATTTATCTTTTGTTACCAAATTGTTTACAAACAAGTCTGCATCGGCAGTCATTGATAACTTTGTGGTTTTTAAAATTAAAGTCTTACTCTATGATGGTGAATTAAGTGTCAAGAGTATCAGTAAATTATTCAACTTTAAATCACAATCGTTCTTCGGCCGTTTTTTTAAAAGAATCACTGGTCTGTCGCCAAAATCTTTTGTAGCAAAATATAATAGAAGGCTTTTGAAAATACAATGATATTATAATGAACAACTTTAATTTTTATAATTATTTCGGACTTGTATGTAAGGCGTATATAAGTGATTTCATCGCTTTATATGATAATATTGATGAATCGTCCTCATTATGTGTGGATAAAATTGAGTCAGAGATTGGCCCACAAATTACTATGGTGGCAATAATTGAAGGTAATGCCAATGCAGAAATTAACGGGAAAAGAATATCTATTGGCAAGGGTGCAGTAATGTGTCTTGCTGAAATTTTTATGCTAAAGATTCATGAAATCACTCCGGATTTTAAAGCTGTTGGTTTTGGATTCTTTTCTAAAGCAATAAAGGATTCAAAAGATTCATTAAAATTGAATCATTCAATTTATAATCTTGAAAAAGAAAGTTTCAATATTATTAAAGTCGATTATAAACAAATTGATTATTTTCTGGAATTATATAATTTATTCAGCAAATGGTGTAGAAATACAATGCATCCATATTATAAATATATAATTCAAAATTTAACTAACATACTGATTGTTAAAGCAATTAACTTGATTGATAAATATCCGGATATTGCAGAGATATCACAAAAGTCAATTGTCTCAAGACAAAATGTTATATTTCATAATTTCTTGAAATTACTAGACGATTACGTTGATGAACAAAGATCTGTAAGTTTCTATGCTGGAAAATTAAATGTTACACCAAAATATCTTTCAGATATTACAAGGATATATACAGGTAAATGCGCTAGTGATAATATAGAACAAATGGTAATTAAAAGAATAATATTTCTATTTTCGGAAGAGAAATATGCTATTAAGCAAATCTGTGAAATAATGAATTTTAATTCACAATCTTTTTTTGGAAGATATTTTAAGCGTGGCACAGGTTTATCGCCAAAAGAATATTTAAAAAAATTTTGTTAGCCTCATATCGTATTTATTAGTTGGCGTTTCATTCTATTTGAATTCTGTATATTTAATGCGTAATAATCTACAGCTGCATTTATTTGTAGGCTTTTTTGAAAAACACACTTAATTTTGTAAAAAAAATTATAACTTTGCACTGATTTTAAATATTCCTAAAATCCGCAACTAATATTCATGTGGATTAATTTTGCTGTCTGTTGCTCCCTATGTCGATTTTGTCGCCGCCATAGAGGTAATT
>FLNV01000175.1_pt1 | contig 31532 bp, 37 predicted proteins | sample 1140351 | NCBI WGS metagenome assembly FLNV01 (sample SAMEA3878207, study PRJEB12797) | bioreactor metagenome | biome: Moose rumen | place: Sweden | collected 2011-10
TGATTCTCCTATTACTACAATTCCTGGTATTGGTCCAGTTCTTGGTGCTGTTATTATCAGTGAGTTTGGCGATATTAGCCGTTTTGATAAACCTTCTAAATTAGTTGCCTATGCTGGTATTGATGCCACCATTTCACAATCTGGTGAATTTGAAGGCACTCACAACGTTATGTCTAAAAGAGGTTCACCATATTTACGAAAGGCTCTATTTCAAGCTGCTTTAGTTGCTTCTAATAGTGATCCTGTTTTAAAGGATTATTATCAGAAGAAACGTGCAGAAGGTAAACATCATAAAACTTGTATTGGTGCTGTTGCACGAAAAATGTGCAACATTATCTACGCTGTATTAAAGAACAACACACCTTATGAAGTCCCTAAAAATTAGCTCTTTGAAGTTAATTTATCACCATATATTTCCAGTGATTTTTATATCTAAAAATCGCTTATTTGTTATGTCATTTTTTATCTAAAAAAATTTTTAAAATTTTTTCAAAAAACTATTGACTTTTTATAGTTGGTCTTTCTATATGAAAATATGGGATCTACGTTTTATAGACCCCACATTTTACTATAATTAACATTTGTCCACCTACGCATTTATTTGTCGCAAGTAGGGTTGCGAGTGACATTTGCTCACCTGTGCATTTATACCCCGCAAAACAGGGTTGCGGCTAACATTTGATTTGGACAAGATACAATTAAGTATCTATATTATTATATTCATTATAGCCTATTTTATTAACAAAAGTCAAGACTTTTTCAACATTTTCTTAACTTTTGTATTTCTAATTTTTTACTTAAAAAAAGTATTATAGATAATATTGTTTTTTCTTTATCACTTAAATTCTTATCTGTTAATATTTCTATTGGAATCCATAATCCTTTTAAATTTAGATTTGCCATTATAAACCCTCCTCTCTTTCAAATTCGTTCGCCTTATTTGAGCTTTATTTCCATTTTTATAGTACAAGTAATATAATTTTATATCTTAAAAATGTAGATAAAAAATTTCCATAAAAAAATCGCTTTGAACTTATTTCTAAATTCAAAGCGTAAATTCATTTCTATTTTTATTTTATAATATATTTTTTCATTAACTCTTTTGCTTTTTCTACTCCATTATCAGTTAAATATGTTGATTTTGCCTTATATGTACTGCCACCAATTAATTTTTCATCTTGTAGTTTATTTAGTATATCAAAATCATACCCCTTCCATGCTCTCATATATTCATCTCCAAACGAATCTTTTTCTTTCCAAGATGTTAAATATAAAAGCAATAATGTTAATTCTTTTATTTGTTCTTCCATAAAAAATTCCCTTTCTCTTAATAATCTCTTTCTAATATCTTTATTGACCTTTCTGTTGGCTCTAATCCATACTCATAACTATCTCTAAATATTCTAGGCAGTTTTTTTAGTCTAAAATTCAAATCATCTAAATCACATTTTGATAAATCTAATTTATCTGTACCTAGCCAATTAGAATACATTTCATAATCTTCGCCTTTTTTAGTTTTAAACGCTTCTTGTATATCTTCTAATCCACCAGTTCCACCGCAGTCTTCAATTATTCCAAATCCTTCTCCTTCAATTACTTTTGGTAAATCTCTTCCTCTTATACTTTCATCTTCAAATATTTTTTCTAGTACAATATTAAAACACCAATTATCACCGAAGTCATATTGGAACTCCATTTTTTCATTTTCTTCGTCAATTATATGTTTAAATTAATGTCTTTTGCATTTTTTAATTCTTTATATCTCTTGTCAGGATGAGGAATTATGTCCTCATCTTCAAAAATACAACCATATTGCCCAATTCCAAAAAATTTTTCTTTATCATCATAATCTTTGAAATATTTATTATAATGCTCTAAATGATTTGTGATATAATTATCTAATTCATCAACTTCAAATTTATATAAGTGACTTCCTTGCATTTCAAATAATGTCATTAAAATATAGGCTAATCTTGCAACTGTAATATCATTCATTACTTGAAATCTTCTCCATATTTTTGGTTTATAATCTTGTAATTCTGCATATATTTGGTATATTGGTTTACTTGCCATACTATCAATCCCCTTATCTATCTATTTTTTTGCTCCTATTTTATCACAAAATCCCATAAAAATAAAGTGATTTACATAAATTGGCGTAAATTACTTTATTCTAATACTTATTCAATTACCAATCCCAACTTCACAACTGGATTCTTCTTGCTTAAGAAAACCTTCTTTATTTCAATGCTTTCTGGAAACGGGTCGTCAAGGGCGCCGACCCCTACATGTCCAATTTCTAAACCGTTCCAGAGTGTTACATCCTTGTGTACTGTACTCTTACTTATTCCAAAAGTTTTTGCTGTGCTTCTTACTGTTTCTTTTGTTTCAATTATATAATGTGCAAGTTTTGTTGCACGTTCTTCTATTGAAATTCCTTTCATATACTACTGCCCCCATGAATACTTTTGTTTAAGTTTATTCATGTTGGGGTTGTATTATGAATAAAAAAACTACTCTCGTTTTGAGAATAGTTTTTGAAATTTTTTATTTGTTGTTCTGTCTTTTCATAAGATATTTGATATTTATCATCATAGTCACTATCTTCTCTAATTCTTTGAGCTTGTGCAATTTTGCTTCCAAGTTTTCTAGGAAAGATTTCTGGTTTTATATATTTTTGGTTAAAATAAGCTATTACATCTTTATGTCTTTTAAAATCTATTTCTTCTAATGCAAGAACAGCTCTAATAGCATAAAAAATTGCATAATATGCTCTATTATTAGCACTTGTGTAATCTTTAACTACTTCAAATAGTATTTTAGCTGATTTTAAAGTTTCTTTTGCTTTCTCTAATCTGTATAAAGCAAAACTTTCTCTATTCTCATTATCCAACTAAAACCACTCCTTCCTTTTCAACATTGTGATAAAATGGGATATAATTTGTTCTTACTTTAAAAGTATCTATATTTCTTATTATAGGAGAAATAATATATCCCGTATCTAATTCAATATCAAAAGCTATATCAGAAATTTTGTCTCTGTATTCCTCAATTTCTATATCAGAGAAGTCTGTTAAAATCATTATATCTATGTCAGATAAATTATTATAATCTCCTCTTGCATAAGAACCATATAAAATTACCTTTTTTAATCTCTCTTTTAGTAATATCTTAATTTTACTTAAAAAGTCATTAACAACTGGATTTATATTATTAGCTATTTTCTTTTTCAAATTAAACACCTCTCTTTATTTTTCATTTCTTTATATAGTATAACATAATTTTTCATAAAAATAAAGTAATTCACATAATTTAATACCATTCACTTCCAGAGAGTTGTCTATTTGTGTACTATGCTTTTACTTATTCCAAAAATCTTTGACTATTAAAGCGTTCCTTAAATATGTTTAAATGCAGAAATCATATAAAGAATTTTTGTTCCTCGTTAAAAATTCTTTTCAATTTTTCTAACTCAATTTTTTTACATTTTTTATTATATTTATTGCAATGTTCCAAATATTTATGATACTCCTCTTCTTGCTTTTTGTCTTTTCTTTCAAATTCAAAACCATATTTTTCTTCTAATTCGTTAAATAATTCTTCAACTGGTATTAATCTGTTCTTTCCATTTTCTATTTCATTTATACTTTTATGTAAATGATTTATCTCTTCTTTTAGTACTTCATGATTAAATCCCGTCCAAGATGACTCATATAAAAAATCAACTATTAAATCCGTTATATTATATTGAGTTAAATATGTATCTGCGACGTAAAAACTTAATATTTCTTCAAATTCAGTTAAATTATATGAAAAAGAATCTATGTCTTCTATCTTTTTATTTGAAAATAAATCAGTTTTTTTTATTAATAAATGCTCTATATCATCATGATATGAATTTTCAGCCACATGCGTAGTTACTAATATCCAAATATCCGAATCATCTTTTTTAGGTTTCAGTCTTATAAGTTTATCAATATAATTATTTAATTTATCTGTATATCTTTTTATAATCTCTCCACATGTAACGTTTTTATATTTATTATTCATTAACTCATTATTGAAAACATACTTATAAATATAGCAATTAATTACTTCTTTTCTATTACATTCTTTTAAATAATCTTGAATTGTTTTCATAAATCTTTCCCCTACTGTTTCAGTATTTTCTCCATTCATATTAAATTAATATAGCATATTTACCATTTTTTACTTTTTCTACTATATTTAAATCGATTAATTTTTTGAACAAATTGTTTATTGTTGTAATAGATAGATTTAAGTATTTAGACAATTCTTCTTGTGTTATAGATATAATCTTTTGTTCATTTAAATTTTCGAATAAATATATAATTATTCTGCTATCTTTTTTAGTAATTTTTGTTAGTATTTCCAAAAAACTTTTCTTCTCTATTAGTATTATTTCATTAGCAAGATTATTTGAATTGTTTTTTATTCTTTTTAAAGTTGCATATGAATGATTATGGGCAATTTTATTTGTATTCCTTGGAATCCATTTTATCTTAAAACTACTACTATATTTAGATAATTTAATACAAATTTTCCTATATATATTTTTCATTTGATATTTTATTTCATCATTATTTTGAAATATTTTTTTATCATTTTTTTCAGTAAAAAATTCTCTTGCAACTTCACAATCTGTTCTTATTCTAAATTTTTGTATTTTGTCTTTTTTTATATAACAACTTAATATAAGATTTATTGCTTGATAGATTGCAAAAACTTCGCATTCTATCGAATTATTCATTTGTATTCTACATTTTTTTGTTATAGTTTTAATTTTATTATCATCTTTTATTACTATAATACCATATGTTCCTATTTTACTTTTTTCATCAAAACTTGCATCTGTATAAATAATAAAATTTTCTTCTTCATTCATATAACAGCACTTCCTTTTATATCTTAATAATATACACTATATGATTTTGTAGCTCTTTCTTTAATTCTTTCCTATATCTTACCTATGTAACAAAATCTTTAACCTTTATTTTTACAATTACCCTATTTCCTTGTCTATCTCTTAATTCTTTTAATGTCTTTCCTACAACTCCTTCGATTATTAAATCTTGTTTAGCAATTTTACTTAGTGGCCTGTTTTTTATATATTCTACTGCTTGTTGTAGAGTTCCTTGTAAGTGGATTGGAACTGGTTTTACATTAAAATATTTTGCAATATCTTCAACACTTTCCCTTGTTTGCCAATTATCATTTATATATACATCAAATAACACAAAATCTTGATTATCAGAATATTTAGAACCTACATTTTGTATTTTTTTGCCGATAACCTTCTCCAACAAGCATTACAGCCATATTTCCAAATTTTTGTTCAAATAGTTGTTCATTTTGTTCTCCACCAAATAATTCAAATAATCTATTTGTCAACTCAGCAGGTATTTGAGCATTATCTGTTCTTCCAGCAAATGTCACTTTATGCCCGTCCCATAAAATACGTATATTAGTTCCGTCAATTTTTTCAGTAAATTCCCATTTATTATCTTTTAAAAATTCAATTGTCTCATCTGTATATTTCCCTTCTATTAATTTTTTTGTATTATGGTCTCTTTCATATAAGCTTTTTATTTTGTGATATTCTTTCATATATTTTTCCTCCCATTTCTTATTTTCTCTTTAAAAATCTGTATTTTTATGATATAATTCTACTAGATTATTTATTAAAAAGGTCACTTGAAAGGAGACATTTATGTTATTAGCACAAAAAGTTGATATTCCACAAAAATTAAAAGATGAATTACTTAAAAATAATCTTCAAATTCCTGATAATAAATATCCATATATCTTGTATGAAAACACGGAAAACGATACATATACTACTATAAAAGAAGATTCAGAGATTTATGAAAGAGATATTATAAAAAAAATAAAAAATGCTCATTTAACAGATACATTTCAAGAGTTGTTATTAAAATACATTGATAAATCTGGATTAAAAGATTCAGAAGTATATAATAAAGCATATATTGATAGAAGATTGTTTTCTAAAATAAGGTCTGATAAAGATTATCATCCCTCTTTTGGTACTGTTACTTTATTTGCCTTAGCTTTAAAGCTTTCTACAGAAGAATATAAACAATTATTAAATTCTGCTTCTTATTCATTGCCAACCAATACTTACACTGGAATTACATTAAGATATTGCTTTGATAATAAATTATATGATGTTTATGAAGTAAATAACTTGATTTATACTTTGACTAATAAGGAAATTAAGAATCTATAAAATGAATTAATAGATTTTAGTATTACTGTGATTTTCAATAAATTAAGAAAAAGCTGTTGACAATTTTTTTTTATTTATACTTGTATCATAATATTTGAAAGGAAGTGAAAAAAATGCAAAAAATAATTGAATTATTTAAGAAAAATGCAAAAATCAGTTTAATACTTGCGATAGTTATACTTATTATTATTTTAGCATTCTCCTTTAAAAACTTTAATGGTAAAAAAACAGTTAATATGAATGAAACATTGAATATTAAACAATCTAACTTAAAATATGATTTTTCTGTTAAAGTAAATTCAATATCAGACACTACTATAAAAGATACTTTTTCAGAGGAAAAACAATATAAAGTTGTTAATATTACAATGACAAACAGAGGAGAAATTCCGAATCCAATTTTAGTATCATATTCTTTAATTGATTCAAGTGAAAAAGTACTAGCATCATCATCTTCTTTATCAGCTCCATTATCAACTGATATTACTGAAGATAAAAAATTTTCTGAAGACAATTTGAAATCAAATAAGTCAACTGCTGGAAATCTATACTTTGATACTACATCAAATGATGCAAAAAAACTAAAAATAACTGTTGCAACAAAAGGATTAGCTAGTACAGACTCTGATATAGAAAACTATTACATAAATTTAAAATAAGAACCTGACCCACCTCACAATCAAAGATTGTGGGTGAGGTACCCCAGAACCTTGTTGTTATCACAATAAAAAGGAAACGATATACTTGTAAATCTTAAAATCAAAGTATATCGTTTTTTATTATTCTAGAAATCCCTTTACTTCATCTAAAATTGCCTCTTCACTATTATTTGTAATTTTTAAAGTAATCATTGGCTTAACACCTGGAGAAAATCTTATTCTGTTTCCATATTCTTTAATCAAAGGCTGTACACAAGATGCATCAAATACGCTATTATCGTACGTAAATACAATTGCCTCTTTTTTGCTTGAAATCTTTGATACACCTTTAGCTTTAGCTAATTGTTTTATTCTTGAAATTTCAAGAAGTTTTTCAACTTCTGTAGGAATATCTCCAAACCTATCTATTAATTCATCAATAACATCTTGGATATCTTTCTCATCTTTACAAAGAGCTATATCTTGGTATATTTCTATTTTTTGATTTGAATCTGAAATATAGCTTTCTGGAATAAAGCTTGTAACATTTAGGTCAATTTGAACGTCAAATTCAGGTTGAACTTCTATTCCTTGTTCTTCTTTTACAACCTCATCTAAAAGCCTACAGTATGTGTCATATCCAACTTCTTCTAAATGTCCATGTTGTATTTCTCCAATCAAACTTCCAGCTCCTCTTATTTCTAAGTCTCTCATTGCAATTTTAAATCCTGAACCAAATTCAGTAAATTCTTTAATTGCTTTTAATCTTTTATCCGCTTCTTCTGCTAAAACTTTATCTTTTTTATATGTAATATATGCATATCCTTGTCTATCACTACGTCCTACTCTTCCTCTAATTTGATAAAGCTGTGCTAACCCCATTCTATCTGCATTTTCAACAATAATAGTATTCGCATTTGGAATATCAATTCCAGATTCTAAAATTGTTGTACATACTAAAACATTTATCTTTTTATCAACGAAATCTTCCATTATTTCTTCGATTTCTGAACCTGTCATTCTTCCATGAGCGAAGCCTACTCTTGCTTCTGGAACTAATCTTGAAATAGCATCTGCTTTAAGCATGATATCTTCTACTCTGTTATAGATATAAAATACCTGCCCATCACGTTCTAATTCTTTTGTTATCGCTTCTTTTATAACTTCTTCATCATATTCTAAAACATAAGTCTGAACCGGCTTTCTGTTCTGTGGTGGTTCATATATTACAGACATATCTCTCACACCCACAACAGACATATGAAGTGTTCTAGGAATAGGAGTTGCTGTCATTGTAAGAACATCAATATTAGCCTTATATTGTTTTATTTTTTCTTTTGCTTTAACTCCAAAACGATGCTCTTCATCTATAATAAGTAGTCCTAAATCTTTAAATTCTACTTCTTTTCCAAGTAATTTGTGAGTTCCTACTACTATATCGACATCACCTAATTTTAGCTCTTTTACAATTCTGTTTTTGTCTTTTGTTGTTCTAAATCTGTTTAATAATTCTACAGTAATTGGGTAGTCTTTCATTCTTTCTTTAAAAGTTTGATATTGTTGTTTTGCTAAAACCGTTGTTGGTACCAAATATGCTACTTGTTTTCCTTCCATTACAGCTTTAAAAGCTGCTCTAATTGCTACTTCTGTTTTACCATAGCCAACATCACCACATAGAAGTCTATCCATGGGTTTCTCATTTTCCATATCTGTTTTAACATCTTCTATACAACGTAATTGATCATCTGTTTCAACATAAGGAAATCTTCCTTCAAATTCTTTTTGCCACTCTGTATCTGGCATAAAAGCATGACCTCTTGATTTTTCTCTTCTTGCATAAAGTTCAATCAATTCTTTTGCGACAGCCCTTAAGTTATTTTTAACTTTAGTCTTTGTTCTTTCCCAGTCTTTTGAACCTAATTTATTTAGCTTTAATCCAGCATCTTCACCACCTACATATTTTCTAATACTATCTAATGCATCTGTAGGTATATATAAAATGTCGTCTCCAGCGTATTTTAGCTTGATATAGTCTTTTGTTGTTCCATCAGCAGTAATTGTATTAACTCCAATATATATACCAATTCCATAATTTTTATGAACTACATAATCTCCTACTTTTAAATCTGCAAATACTACCTTTTCTCCTTGCTTAAACTCTTCAGATTTATATTTTCTTTTTCTTCTATCAGCTTCTACAAGCTCATTTGCAACAATTACAATTTGTTCTAAATCATATGACTCAAATCCTTCTGACAGTTTTCCTATCGTAATAACTACATTATTTTGTGTATTTTTTGTAATAATAGTCTGATTTAAATTTTCTTCAATTCTTGCCAATATATCATTTTCATTTAAAAGCTTTTCTATTTTATTTGCTTTTTCTTTCATATCAACTACAACATAGATTTTTTTATTATCTTTTTGAAAATTCTTAATGTCATTTATAAATAAATCTATTCCACTTTTATAGTAATTTAGTTGTCTATATTTTAAGTTAAATTTTTCAATGTTAGATTTAGTTGTAGTGTTTAGCTTTTCTACATATATTACTTTTTTCGAATCAAGCGCAACTTTTGTATCTTCTAAACTAGCTGTATTCAACAAACTTTCTGGTACTATTTTTTCCTTTTCTATTAATACTTTTGCAAGTCGTTCTGTATCTTCTTTTATGTTTAAACTTCTTGCTTCTATCTTATTTTGTTCATCTATAAAAACAATATATCTATCATCTAAGTACTCTAAAATTGTTTCTTGATTTTCATAAAACTCATTAAAATATTTATCTACCTTACTTAAATAGTTTCCATTTTTTATTTCTTCAATATCTTTTTCAACTATTTGCTCTTTATTAGCTTCATATACATTACTTTGAATATTATTACAAACTTCTTCTAATGAATTTTCTAAGATATACTCATGTGCAGGATATATTTCTATCTTATCTATTTGGCTTGTTGACCTTTGACTTACTATATTGAAATATCTTATAGAGTCTACTTCGTCTCCCCAAAGTTCAATTCTAACACCTGTTGTATCCGAAATCGAAATATCTATTATTCCACCTCTAATACTAAACTCCCCTCTAGCATCTATTAATTCATATCTTGCATATCCCAAATCCACAAGTTTTTGCTTGATTTCATCTATATTGCATCTTTGACCAATTTCAAAATTTAATGTGTTTTTATATAGTTCGTCTTTTGATAAAATCTTTTGCTGAACTGCTTCTATCGTTGTAACAACAATTATGTTTTTATTATCATAGATTTTATTAAGTACATCTATTCTTTCATATGGTAAATCTTTACTTTCCGCTACATAATCATAAGTTAATATTTCCTTTTTTGGGAATACATAAACCTTATCTGAAAAATATTTTATATTTTCTGCTAATTTTCTAGCTTGTACTTCATTATATGTTACTAATAATATTGGTCTTTTTGTAAATTCATTTATCCCTGCTATAATACTTGTTTCTGCCACGTCAGTTAAGCCCGATATTTCTATCGGACTTTTTGTATCTTCTATATTTTTTACTAAGCTAACAAATTTGGGACTCTTTCCTAGCTCTCCTATAATCGTGTTCATTAATCCCCTACTCTCTTTCTTTCTGGTTTTCTTCTACAATAATCTCTTTTTGCTCTAAAGACTTACCTTGTGTAAATCCACCATTTTTGCTATCTTTAACATTTAATTTAAGTTTTTCTTCATGGTTTTTAAATAATTGTTCTTCTAATTTTTCTACCCTTTTTAAAGAAGCTAAAAGCTCTTGTTTAATCCTTTTTAGATGTTCTTCATTCTCTGTGGTATCATTATCATTATCGCTTTTTTTATTCTTTTTTTCCTCATATTTCATTATCTCTTCTTCAGGACTTAGTTCAATTTTATCTTCCTCAATAAATTGTTTAAATGTTCCTTTTATATCTATTAATTTTTCATCTTTATGTTCTTGCATTTAGGAATCACTCCTTATCAAAATACTTGTTATACTAATACTTTACCATATTTTTTTAAAAAAATCAATACATTTTTTGCTATTGACAAACAATTTGAAAAGTATATAATACAGGTATACTATTAGTTAGTTAAAATTATATATTTTTTTCAAATAGAATATTTTTTTAATCAAAGCAAATAATATATATTATCGAAAAAGTTAAGTAATATCAAAGGAGCAAGATTTTTTGATGTTATATCAAACTTTTTATTCTTTTAAAAGAAAGGATGTTAGAAAATGGGTGACTTAAGTAGTCTTTTTGATGAAGATACAGTCGAAGCTATTAGCAATTTGGTTGAAGAAAAAATGCCTTTACTAAACACAGTTCCTGCGTTTAAAGAAAAAGACCAGACTTTAGCTACAGCTACAGAAGAGTTCGAAAATACTTTATCCAAAGATCAAAAAGTTAAATTTGATAATGTTATGAAATTGCATTACCAAATAGACTCTTACTACTTTACTCTTGCATGGAAAATGGGACGGTTCTCTTTTTCATGGAAATTGGGACGGTTCTCTTTTCCAAAAAACAAAATAGTGGAAAATGGTGGAAAATGGGACGGTTCTCTTTTCCAAAACAAAATAGTGTTTTATTTTACTTATTTAAAATAAAACACTATTTTTTCTATCTAATTTCATTCCCATAATAACTATCAATCAAAATCTGCTTTAATTCGCTTACTAATGGTACTCTTGGGTTTGCAGTAGTGCATTGATCTTCAAATGCTCTGTCTGCAAGCATATCTACTTTTGCGATAAATTCAGCTTCATCAATTCCTGCTTCTTTAAATGATTTTGGAATTCCTAGAAATTCATTTAATTCTTTTACTTTTGCTATAAGAGAACTTACTCCCTCTTCTACTGTATTTACCTTAAGTCCAATCTTTTTAGCCATTTGAGCATACTTTTGATCTGCTATAAAATACTCATATTTAGGAAAAGATACAAATTTTGTTGGCATTGTAGCATTATATCTTATAACATAAGGAAGTAAAATTGCATTTATTCTTCCATGAGCTAAATGGAATTCAGCTCCTATTTTGTGTGCTAAAGAGTGACATACTCCTAAAAATGCATTTGTAAATGACATTCCTGCAATTGTACTTGCATTATGCATTTTTTCTCTAGCTAATTTATCGTTTGCTCCATCAGTATATGCTTTTGGCAAATAATTTACAACTAATTCTACTGCCTTTTCTGAAAGTCCATCTGTATAATCTGACGCCATATTTGAAACATAAGCTTCTAATGCGTGTGTTAAAACATCCATACCTGTATCTGCTGTAACTGTTTTTGGAAGGCTTAAAACTAAGTCTGGGTCTACAATTGCAACATCAGGAGTTAATTCATAATCTGCTAAAGGATATTTTTTATTGTTTACTTTATCTGTTAAAACTGCAAATGATGTTACTTCTGAGCCTGTTCCTGAAGTTGTAGGAATTGCAACCATTTTGGTTTTAACTCCAAGTTTAGGAAATTTATACGTACGTTTTCTAATATCCATAAACTTAAGTTTTAATCCTTCTGGATCTGCATCTGGATGTTCGTAAAATAGCCACATTCCTTTTGCTGCATCTATTGGACTTCCTCCTCCTAATGCAATTATTACATCAGGTTTGAAATTTCTCATCATTTCTAATCCTTTATTAACTGTTTCAAATGATGGGTCTGATTCAACTTCGTCAAAAATCTCACAATGTACATGTTTTTCTCTTTTTCTTAAATGATAAAGAATTTTATCTACATATCCTAGTTTTACCATTCCTTGGTCTGTTACTATAAATGCTCTTTCTATATCTGGCATCTTCTCCAAATAAGCAATTGATCCTGCCTCGAAATATATCTTTTCAGGTATTTTAAACCATTGCATATTTACTCTCCTCCTCGCAACTCTTTTTATATTAATTAAGTTTACTGATGATACATTTGCCGTTGTTGAATTTCCACCAAATGAGCCACAACCAAGTGTTAATGATGGCATGTTTGTATTGTATATATCACCTATCGCTCCATGAGTTGAAGGAGAATTTACTATTATTCTTCCTGCTTTCATTTTTTCTGAAAATTGTAATATTTTTTCTCTATCTTCTGAATGTATAACTGCCGAATGTCCAAGACCACCAAATTCGAGTAATCTTTCTGCTTTATCTAAAGCTTCTTCAAAATTTTCTACTATATAGTATGTTAAAACAGGGCTTAATTTTTCTTTTGAAAACGGATATCCTTCTCCTATTCCTTCTTCATAAACAACTAATACCTTTGTATCTTTAGGTATTTCAAATCCAGCCATCTCAGCTATTTCGTAAGGGCTTTTTCCTGGAATATGAGACTTTAATTTATCTCCTCTTCCATCTACATATTCAAACATTACATCTTTAAGTTTATTCTTTTCTTCAGGTGATACAAAATAGCATCCTGCTTTTCTCATTAATTCTTCAAATTCGTTATATATATCTTTTTCTACAAGAACTGCTTGTTCAGATGCACATATCATTCCATTATCAAATGCTTTTGACATTACCAAATCATTTACAGATGTTTTAAGTTTAGCTGTTTTTTCTATAATACATGGAACATTTCCAGGTCCTACACCAAGTGCAGGCTTTCCGCATGAATAAGCGTTTTTAACCATTCCTGTTCCACCAGTAGCTAAAATCAAATTAACATCTGGATGATGCATTAACATACTTGTAGCTAGTACAGAAGGTTCTGGAATCCATAAAATACAATTTTCAGGTGCTCCTGCTTTAACTGCTGCATCTCTTAAAATCTCTGCTGCTCTAACAGAACAATTTTGTGCTGATGGATGAAATCCAAATACTATTACATTTCTTGTTTTAGCAGCAATTATAGATTTAAACATAGTAGTTGATGTTGGGTTTGTAACAGGTGTAACACCAGCAATTATTCCTACAGGCTCTGCTATTTCTACATAGTCATCTTCATCATTTTCATTTATAATTCCAACCGTTTTCTCATATTTTATACTATGATAAATATATTCTGTTGCAAACATATTCTTAGTAATTTTATCCTCATATATTCCACGACCAGTTTCTTCTACAGCCATTTTTGCAAGTTCCATATGATGTTCTAATCCTGCCATAGACATAGCTTTTATAATATTATCTACTGTTTTTGGGTCAAGTTTTAAATATTCTTCCGAAGCAATTTTAGCTTTTTCCATTAATTCATCTATCATTTGTTTAACTTTTTGCTCTTGTTCTTCCACTTTAATCTTCCTTCCTTATTTTTATATATTTTCTTTAGTATTTACATTCTTTTTGTTATTATTCCTCTTTTGCATATTAACTTTTTTATAATTTTTAATTATATCAAAATTTTGGAAAAGAGAACCGTCCCAAATTCCAATTTCCAAGTTTTGGAAAAGAGAACCGTCCCAATTTCCACCAATTTCCATTTATTTAACCTCATAAATTATAAAATTATTGTCAGAATATATCTCTTTATATTTCTCTGAATCTGCTTTTTTTATTAGCATATTTACTTTGGAACTTTTATAAAGTATAACATGAGTAATATTATACTTTTTATATATATCCCCATAATATACATTTATACTAGACTCATTAATAAAATCAATAAAAATATCATTTCCATTTATTTTGTTTCCTGTATTTGTATTAAATTCTGGTGCATATAAATCCGCTCTTGAATCAATAAATACTGGTATGCCTTTGTATAGCAGATAACTTCCATAATTATATTCATTAAATAATCTAATATTTTTTACATCTAAATTATTTAAAATCCATTGACTTGCTTTAACCGGATATGTGTTTTCATTTATGTATTTATCATTTTTCACCTTTTTGTATAAATTTGAACTAATTGATAATAGTATCGCAACTAAAACAAACATAGAAAATGCATTTACATATCTTTTTATAATCTTTTCATTTGAATACTTATAATTTGAAACAAGCCAATTTGTAACTGTTCTTATAAATGCAACAGATCCTATAAGAACAAACATACTTTGTTGTCTTCTGCTTGAAAACATAAGATATGTAAGTCCTCCTAGCATAAACAAATCTGATAGCTTTATTTTTGCCTTTGTAAAAATAAGTAATGCTAATAATACAACCAACGTACACATCATTTCCACATTTTTTGTTAATGTTAATGGTAAATGTTCATTTATATTTTTTACAGTATTTCCTATCATAGTTAAATAAGTGTATGTATATGGTGTTTTTCCAAGAGGTGTCAATAATCCAGTAAAAATTGAAATTATCATTATTAAAATTAACCATTTGGCATTATTATTTTTTGTTATGATAATTTTATATGGATTCTTTATTTCATGCTCTCTTTTTTCTTTTATTCTATCTGCTTTTAGTGTTTTTTCTTCTAATTTTTTTTCTAATATCTGTAATTTATTGTTTAGTTTTTCTAATTTTATTTTGTCAATGTTTTTCTTAGACATTTTTCTTTTTAAATCTCTAATTTTATCTTTTATTATAAAAATAGGGATTTTTTTGTATAAAACAATTTCTATCAAACATGCAATTAAATATTCTGCAATATATGGTAAATATAGTACAAATGTAAATGGCCATACAGCAACATGTAGGTTTGCTATTAGAGTTTGAATTAAAAGCAATACTACTGCATTTATTATTTTTTTATTTTGTAAAAATCGCTCAATATTATATAAGAAAATTATAAATAATATAAAAGTTACTAATTGAGCTCTTGCCGCAATATAAGACTTCATTAGATACAATACAGCAATAGTTACAAAAAATGATAAAACGCTGTTTTTTGAAAGTCTTGAATTACAAATAAAAATACATATTCCTAATATAGATGCAAATACACATGTAGAAATGTATATCGCATCCCATTCACCTAGCTCAAATATTTTGTACATTCCTAAGTCATACAACCAATGAGGATATTCATACGGAAGACCTTCATGCCATGAAAAATGATCTTGACCATCCACTCCATTTTCATTAATTAGCTTTCCAATAGTTACAGTATAAAAAGTATCATTTTGAAGGCTTTTGGGTGATATACTGATAGCAAAAATAGCTATTAATATAATCGCTAATATCCAAAATAATTTTTCTTTATTTTTCTCTATAAATTTAAACACTTGTAGATCCAAAGCCTCCTTTTCTAACTGCTGTACTACTGTCATTGTCAGCTTTTAAATATTTAGTAAACATAGCCTGTCCTATTGCATCACCTTTTTTTATATACAAATCTTCCTCTTTAAGATTTATAAGAGAAAACATTATATGTCCATCATTGTCTTCATTTCCGTAATAGTCTCCATCAATAACTCCTACTGCATTTGAAAGCATTATTCCTTTCTTTCCAAAACCAGAGCTTTTTGCATATAAATATAATACTTCATCTTCTTGCATATATGCTTTTAGTCCTGTTGGTACTAATGTTGCTTTCATCCCTTTTTTAAAACTAGGAACTACTATATCTTCTGCTGCTTCTATATCATAAGCAGCAGAACATCTTGTTTTTCTTTCAGGTAACTTAATTCCTTTATTTTCAAATCCTTTAGCTATTTCAAATCCTCTAACTTTTTCCATTTTATTCTCCTATCTTTCATCTTCAATTTTTTCAATTATAATTATATTTAATTTTCCTTCTGAATTATATTGAAAATCAACTTTAAAATTTTTTTCTGATTTTTCAATAAATTTTTTAATTTCATTTGTCATTTCAATATTAGTTTGTCCTTGTTCAATAAAAATTCTAACTGCTTGATCTCCACGTACTTCATATTTTGAGATATTTCTAGAAACTAAATCTAATAAATTTAATAAAGTATTTTTATCAACATTATCTCCTTTATATCCCATAAATAAATTATTAAATTGTTGTTTTTCATTTTCTTTATCTGATAAATATTTATTTTCTAAATTTTTATTTTGTTCTAATAATTTATTTAATGCCTCTGAATATATTTGATTGTTAACTTCAACTATTTTTGTATCTATTCTAGCTAAAAGAGAATTAAGTGCAGTTGAAAATGTATTAACATTTAGTTTGCTAATATTTACATTATTTTCATTTGTAAATTTTTTTGGAATCTCTAGATTACTATTAGATGTTTCAATTTTTTGTTGCAAATCTATGTCTAATTCTTGTATGTATGAATTTTTCAAATTAAATTGAATATTTGTATTTGCATTTACTCCATCAATACTGTTTCCAAAAGCAAGTGTAATATTATCAGTATTACTTTCAAAGTTTATATAAGTTTTTTCACTTGATTTTTTTATATTTATTTTTTTTATATCAATGTCTCCTATAGATACATTATTTCCTTTTAAAATAAGCTGATTTTCATAAAACTCGATAATTAATTCTTGGTTTTCAGCTTCTATAACCATTCTTGATACTTTTTTATTTAATACATTTATTGTTATTCTAGTTTGTGAAAACTCTTTTTTTGAGTTAGTTATTTGATTAATTAAATCTGTTTCATTTAACTCTCTTAATACATTTAACACTAATCTGTTTGTTTGTTCACTAGTTAATGTTAAAATATATGCTGTAGTTATTTGAGATTCTCCATTATCTAAAGTAATTTCTTTATTCTTTTGAATAGAATACTGATTTGCTCCTGTTTCTTTTATAACATCTGAACATATTGTTTCTATGTTTTCTTTTTTATTTAAAAGTATATTCCAGATTTTAGGTATTTTGTATTTCTCTATTTCAGTTATATCTATCCCTACTTTATTTAAAAACTCTTTATAATCTGTTATATCAGCGCTTACAAACTGAGTTACAACATCAGAAAACAATATTCCATATGTTTGGTTTTCTTGAAGAAATTCAGCATTCATAACATCAAAATTTTCTCCGTACTTTAAATTAACTTTTCTATATGAATTATTTGGATTGTTTGTAATTCCTGTAGATATAAGATTGAAATTCTCTGTTTTGCCTTGACTATTTTTATAATTAATTTTGACTGATGTATTATCTCTATAATTGCTTTGTTTAAGAATGTTTAAATAATCATTATCTTTAGAAACGTCTGTAATAGTATTTATTTGTTCTATATTTTTTACTAAAAATTGTTGAAACAATTCACTTGTTGGCTTAAATACATCAGTTGTAATTGTTAGTATTAATACAACAACTAAAGCTACTATCACAATTCCAAAACCAATTCCTGCAAATATCATAAATTTATCTTTCATATTTAATATTTATCCTCCTTTGTATTAAAAATTCCTTTGTTTTAATGCTTCATAAATAATAATTCCTGTTGATACCGAAGCATTTAATGATTCTACTTTACCCATCATAGGAATTTTAACTAAAAAATCGCAATTTTTTTCTACTAAATCGCTCATTCCTTTTCCTTCGTTTCCGATAACAATACCTAATGGTCCCGTCAAATCTTGATTAAAATAATACTTTTCAGCACTTATTGATGTACCACATATCCATAGTCCTTCCTCTTTTAATTTTTTTATGCTATCTGTAATATTATTTACTCTAGCAACTCTCATATACTCTACCGCACCACAAGAAACTTTGCTAACTGTACTATTAACTGACGCTGCTCTTCTTTTTGGAATAATAATACCGTGTACTCCGGCAGTTTCTGCTGTTCTAATAATTGCCCCTAAATTATGTGTATCTTCGATTCCATCTAAAATTATTACAAATGGATTTTCTTCTTTTTCTTTCGCATAATTTAAAATATCATCTATTTCGCAATACTCAAATGGTGGCACTATTGCTATAACTCCTTGATAATTATCAGTTTGTGCCATTTCTTCCATTTGTTTTTTATCTTTTTCAACAATTACTACTTTATTATCTTTAGCTAACGCTATAATCTTATTTATAGAACCGTTTTTTTCACCTTTTGTAATATATAATTTATTAATATCTTTTCCACTTTCTAATAATTCTATAACTGAATTTCTTCCTTCTACTTGGTCAGAAAATGTAGGTTCTTCATCATCTATTCTTCTAATTTCTTTTCTTCTTTCTAGTCCTCTCCTATCTAATTTTCTTCTATCTGCTGTCCCTCTATCAAATTCTCTTCTTTCAAAGTTTCTTCTTTCTTCTTGTCTTCTTATAACCTTTCTCCTAGTTTCTTTTCTTTTTTCTTGATTGGCCATATTTATTTCCTTTCTATTTTCGTTTTTATTTTTCAGTGATGAAAAATTTAGGTATGGTTGTTTTTACTCATTATAATACTATAACATTTTGACTTAAATTACAATAATATTGTTAAATTTTATTGAAGTTTTTTTGTTTTTACGGTATAATATATATAAGTTACGCGGGTATAATTTAGTGGTAGAATGAAATGCTTCCGACCTTTTAGCCCGGGTTCGATTCCCGGTACCCGCTCCAAAAGGTAAAATCGTCGCACCAGACGAAAAAAAGATTAATTGACTGTAAAAGGTCAATTTTTTTTGTGACTTTTACTTGAAAAAGGAAGGATGGTGTGATATGATTAGAATTGTAAAAAAGAAAAACATGTTAAAAGAGAATTTACTCTCTAAAATTGAATGGGCTTGCAGTTTGAATTCTATAAAACTTGAACACATAGAGGTATATGAAGGTTGTTTAAGGAGTATAGAACATACAAACTTAGCGTATGTAGAACCACATAAAGTGATTATTAAAGATAAGTTATATTTATTCTTTAATGACCACGATTACTTTTATGTGGGAGATTTAAGGAACAAGTATCCTTTATCTCAGTTAAAAGATTACATAGCAAGACACTGATATTTTAGAGTTTTTTTAGTGTCTTCCATTCAAACATTGAAGGGAGGATTTTTATTATGAGTGAAGGAAGAAAAATCGCAGGAATTTATATTCGTGTAAGTACAGAAGATCAAGCAAGAGAAGGATTTAGTTTAGGAGAACAAAAAGAAAAGTTATTGCGGGCTTTGTAAATTTAAAGAATACGAAGTTTTTAAAGTTTATGAAGATGCAGGAATAAGTGCAAAAGATATGGAACACAGACCAGCATTTCAAGAAATGTTGGAAGATATGAAAAAAGGAAAAATCAATTATATTGTAGCATATAAACTAGATAGAGTTACAAGGTCAGTTAGAGATTTGGAGGAACTTATTTCCCTGTTAGAGCAATATAACACATATCTTGTGTGCGATCGTGATGATGTAAATACATCAACGGCTAATGGCAGATTTTTTGTAAGAATGCTTACAGTTCTTTCTCAGTTAGAAATTGAAATTGTATCAGAAAGAACCAAGTTCGGATTAAATGGCGCTATCAAATCTGGGCACTTACCTGGTATTGTTCCTCTAGGTTATACAAAAGATGCTAATAAGAAAACAATAATAGATGAAACTACAAAAGATATAGTAATTAGAATATTTAATATGTATTTAGAGGGCAAAAGTTATCAGCAGATTAGTAATATTTTAAACAAAGAAAAAGTATTATCACCTAAACATTGGAAAGATAATACTATTATGGGTATACTCGACAACAAAATTTATATGGGAGATTATGTGCAATATAAGTGTATTGGAAAATCTATAAATAAAGAGCCTGTTGTTTATATGAATGTAGTAGAGCCAATTATAAGCCGTGCAATGTGGGAAGAAGCACAACATCAAAAAGAGAAAAATCAAAGAGCATACACTAGAGATAGAACTTATTTATTCTTTCAAAGACTAAAATGTACTACTTGTCGGAAGAATAATGAAATGTAAAGGTTCAGGCGGTAAAAAGAAAAAATATATGTATTACACTTGTGAACATTGTAAATTGTATTATAGAGAAGATAAAATTGAAGAATGTTTAGAAGACTTTATACTTGATTTAGTTGAATATGATATGACAGTTAAAAAATATTTTTTTCCAATACTTGCTGATAAAAAGGAAACAAACACAGAAAAGTTTGACAAAGATATTAATACTCTACAAAAGCAAAAAGATAGAATAAAGAAAGCATATTTGAGTGGTATAGTTCAAATAGAAGATTTTTCTGAAGACTATAAACTTATTGAAGAAAAAATAAATATTTTAGAAACTAAAAAAGTGGAAACTTTAAATATAAACCACATGTCTTTTTCTCCACAAAAATTACTTGCTGAAAGAGATATTGAAAGAGAAAAATTGATAAAAGATGATAAATTAAAAGAAACTATACAAGAAGAATGGAACAAAAAATCTAAAGAGAAAAAACAAGAATTTATTTCAAAATTTATTGAATCAGTTGTACTAATAAAAGACGAAAATAGAGAACTAAAAATTGATAAAATAAATTTTAGAAGTAGTTATATTGAACAATTAAATAAGTTTTTCAATAGCGGAATTTTTGATATATATTCTCCAGTTGAAGTAAACGGAGAAGAACAATATTTTAGGACAAGTATTAATATAAATGACAAACAATTAGATGATTATATGCAAAGACTTAACGAAGAATTTGAAGTAAAATTTTATGAATTGTTTTCAAAAAATGTAAACAAAAATGAAAAAGAAATTGAATTAAAATTGAATAAAGAAAAACAAAAACTGATCAGATTAATTGCTGTGAAAAATGATAAAAAATTTTCAAAATCTAAACAAGATAATTATAAAATTGGAGCAGTAATTTGTAATATAAAATAAAAAAATTTGTAAGCAGTTTAAATTTATGTACTCCCACTGGGACTCTATCAAGCACTGAATTTTTACTCCCTAGACTAAAAATTCGTTTTATGGGATGAGTCCCAAACCCTTTATGAAAATATTTTTATATGTTGAAAATTTTTTATTAAAATGTTATGATATTATTGTAAAGTAAATACGGTACTATTACAATAAAAAATGGAGAAAAAATATGAATAGTGAAAAAAGTAGAATGTATATACCATATATACAATATGTAAGTATGATAGAAAAATTAAGTAATGAAACAGCTAAAGAATTAATTTTAAAAATAGCAGATTTTTGTATAAACATTCTTGATGTAGATACTTTAGCAAAGGCTCATAAAAAAAGATTTAACGATAGTAATATCACAGTCGAAAAAGAGGATTTACTTACACCAATATATAATGCTAAAAATAAAATTGATGCTATGATACAATTAGCATTTTTAGTGAACAAAGCTACTAAAACAAGATCCATCAAAGAAGAAGAAAAAGAAAAAATAGATAATAAAGATTCACTAGATGATATTCGTAAAAATTTAAATTCAACTGATGAAAAAAAACGCAAAGAGGCACTAAAGCGAATTGTAAAATTAGATGAGAAAGAATTTATAGAATATTTTATTAATTCTGAATTAGAAAATAGAAAAGAGCTGTTTTATGAAATAAAACACAAATTACTTTCGGCTATAATAAAAGAACTAGGAACTCACCCAGAAAAATATGAAGAATATATTTATGGATTTATTAGAGATGATAATTCTTATGTTTTTGCAATAAATATACCAGGAAATTTGGGCACATATCAATTCCATATAGAACCTAATGATGAAAAAAATATTTTATACGATATTAATTGCTATGAAATACAACATGAATTTGAACAATTGGCAGAAGGCAACACAGAATTAGGCAAAATGACTTTCTTATATACAAAAGACGAGATAAAATCCCCAGATAAAATAGAGTCTCAGCTAAAAAATCTTAAAATTAAAGCAACAGGAATAAAAGAAATATCAAATAAAGATGAAGAAGAAATATTTAGAAAAATCTTTTTATATTCCATTTTATTAGGAAAAAATCCTAGAGTAGAATTGAATGAAGCCAATAGCCAAGTTGCATTTTCTTTCATTAATGAAAATGAATGTGGATTAGCCGAATATACTTCAGAAAGGACAATAGAAGATGAGAGAAAATATAATATGCTTATAAAAAATTTAAAGAAGTTTCATAAAATATATATATCATCTCCCAACACTGTAGATTCGAAAGTTTCCATTGAGGCTTTGAAAAGAAAATGCAAAGATATAGGTTGTAATATAAGCGATGAAGATATTACAATTGTTGGTCCTGGTTCAAAACCAATAGGACAAGGTATCTACATAAATCTTAACAAAAATGGTTCTAATTTTAATCATCATAATCAAATATTTATTAATGTAGATGAAGAGAAACGAGAAGTATCAATTAGTTCAATTTTATATAGACTAGGATTTGATGTTCCAAAAGATGTTGTTTTGTATGCAAATAGAGCAGATGTTGTTTCAAATGATCCAAACAACGCTTATTCTCTAGCTTCATTCGGAATGAGTGGAGAGCAAATATATGATTTATGCGAAGAATTAAATATGCAACGAACAAACTTAAGACAAGCCTCTCTGACTGATGAGCAAATAACTAGGTATGGCGTTGAACAACATAAATCAGATATTGAAGAAAGATTAAAAAGATTTATAGATGTAACCCAATATCAAAAAATCGGCAATAAAATTGTAGCTATATATGATGGAGATGATCCAATGGCATCTTATTTTGCATATAACAATGGAGCTAACTATGTTATAGGTGTAAGTGATTATCTTTCTGATGCTGAAAAGAAAGGTGTTACCTTTGCTGTTCAGTCAGACCCTAAAAAGGGAGATTTACCTTTGGAAGTAATTCAATGGGCATTAAAAATTAAACGCGAAGAACTATTACAGGGTGCTCCCCCTCAATCAAGTACAGGATTTAAAAATATAGACGATATGCTTATTAAAAACACTAGAGTAATTTGCGGAGGAAATAATCGACCAGATTTATATTTAGAAGACCGAAGAGAAGATAAAAAAGAAGATTTCAAAAAACAAATTATCGAACAAATCTTATCTCAAGTAGCTAAATCTGAGGCAAGACAATTAGGTATAGATTACACAGAACTATCATGTGAGTCAGCTAATATAGACTCAATAATACAAGCACTAAATATGAAATCAGAGGAACAGAGGGAAGAAATCTAGAGGAAATGGAAGTGAATTTAATGAATAGTTTAGCATGTACTGAAATATTTGAATTATTTGAAATATTGGGCAAAGAATATAGAAAAAAAATTCCGAATAAGTTTTGGGATTTTATTGAAAAAAACAAATTAAAAAATTACGATAAAGAAAAGATAAATAAAGACTTATGGAATGGTAAAATGAGTGATGACGCACTAAATCTATACAGTGCCTTAAAATTCAAATATTTATGTGAAGACGAATTTGAAAAGAAGATACTATCAGAGATATATAATTATAATAGAAACAAACTAATTATAAAAAAGAAGCAAATTTACGAAAACTTAGAAACACCACTTTTAGATGATTTGTTTAAAAAGCAGCCTTACAATAAAACAAAAGAAAAAACAGATTTAGTTGTTGTAAAGGAAGAAACATTTTTTTCTAAAATTTTAAAACAAATTAAAAAATTTTTCAAAAAATCATGAGTAGAATAATCTCTCATGATTTTTATTATAGTATAGGAATAACACCTCAAATATTTATTTACACTAAATTACATTTTTTTCTACATTATCTAATTCATTTTTTATTTCTTTAATATCAAATTTCAAATTTTTTCTTGCTTTATATATTCCTTTTCTATCAGTTCTTCCTGTCTTTCTATTTGTTGCTTCTATTCCAATATGATATAAATCGATTAAATATAATTTCAATATTCCATTCTCGTTGTTTATATAAAACTGTATTTCTGAATCTGCTATATATTTAAATTTTAATATTAACTTTGATTTAATTACTTTTTTATTATTAACATTACTAATAATATTATAAAGTCTATCTAGCCTAGGACTATTGGTATTTATAGCAATTTCATCTGCAACAAATAGTTTATCCCATTCTTTTTCATTGTTATTGATTTTTTTACAAATTTCTTTAAGAGTAATATATTTTTTAGATAATTTACTGCTAACAAAATTTGTAAATTCTAATTCTTCAATATTATCTGACTTTAAGTTATTATTAAAATCAAAAGCACTATATTCTTCTTCAATAAATATTGAATTTTTAAATCTATTAACTCGCTTACTAAATGTACCTGATCTAAATAAATTATTTTGTTGCATATTCTCTTATGATGTCTTCCTTAGGAATAATATTGTTATGATAATCTTCATTATAGCTAAAATTATTTTTCCAAGCATTATCTTTATGTGAAATTTCAACTAATGTGAAGTCATTAGATACAAACAGTTCATCTAACAAGCCATCAACAAATTCTTTTATTTTTTCTTTTCCCTTAAATAAATCCTTATTATAAAAGCTTAAAATATTTTCTTCATGATAAACTGCTGGAACCACAGGACCATATACCCAAGCTTCAATTTCATCATCAAATAAATATTCGTTATACTTACTAAAATCTTCTTCAACCAAGTTTGGAAATGTTTTTGATTTCCTTACAGTTCCACCCCAATAGGCAAATAAAAAATACAATGCTTTTTGTAATTTTATTGGTGATATTTCCTTTTGTTTTTCCTCAAAGTATTTCTTTTGTATATATGCAGCTAACTCTTTGACATTTAATTCTGCCATAAAAATCACTCCCTTATATACTATAATTATATTATTGTAAAAAAGTCAATATCATATGCAAAAAAATAATAAAAATTTAATATTAGTGTAATATTCTTGTAATATTATACTTCAATTTTGTAAAATTGTCAATACTTCTACGAACATTTTTTTGACTAATACTATCTGTACCTTTACTTCTTTTAATTTTTATGTTATACTGATACTATCAGTTAATTAATCGATTTTTTGAGCAAAAAGTGGGAGTATAGGTATAAAAATTTTTGCAAATAACCTCACTTTAGGCTCCAGTAATGTTTCTGTTCGAACTTTTCATAGAACAGATGATAAAAAAATCAATCAGTAAAATGGTTGATTTTTTATTTTGCAAAAAATCATCTTAAATTAAAAATAAACTTTGCTAGATAAAATAATAGCCAAATTTCAAACGAGAATATAGAAAATATCAAAGATTATATTAAAGATGTTAGATGTTACCAAGACAGTTAGAAGTGTAAATGATTTAAATTTATCGACTAAAGAATTTGAACATGCTACTTTTGAAATAGAAGAAGAAAATAAATCCCTTAAATATCAAATAGAACTTAAAGATGAAGATATTAAAGTATTGAAAAATGATTTATCTACAAAAGAAAAGATAATTACTAAACTAAAAGAAGAAAAAGAAAGTTTAAAAGTACAATTGCAGAAGTTTAAAGGTTTTTGGCATAATTTAATGAGCCACTTTCATAAGAAAATCACTTATGATAATGATCAAAATTATAAAATAGTTAGTGATGACCTATATAAAAATGGCATATTTGATGACAATGATAATGAAATTGCAAATAATATTTACAGAAAAGTAACTATACCAGATGAAAATAGGGATAACAAACTAAAAAAGAAAAATGATTTTAATTTGAATTAAAGGAGAAATTATACTATGAAAAATCAAAATATAATAGATAATAGAGTAAAAGATGTAATAGATATAATTAAGAATATGGATTTGAAAAATAAATTAAGATTAGGTGTATGTATGAGTTCAAGTGCTTACACTAACTTAAAATATAATAAAGCACATATACACAGCATATTTGATAAAAGATTAAAAGAAATTGATAATGAATACTTAGCAAGCTATATAAATATGAGAAAATACCCTACTATCATATTTGCTATGTCTAAGATAATGGAAATGAATAATAATCAGCAAAATCAAGTTGCAATGTACTTGTATAACAATATATAGAAAATGAAAAACCTGCATCACCGAAGCGATACAGGAAAAAGTATACTTTTATTAGAATGTTGAATTACCATCTTCCCTTATCGATAGTCTTGCCTACACGTAACAAGCTGTCGTGGCACCAGATGTAAAATGTCTGACATCCATTGTACACCTCATACACTGTATGGTTGTCAGGGCTCACACCTGCCTTGATAGCAAGCATGTACTCCAACGGGCGCATGGAGTCACGATCTGCGTCGAACATCTCGTCAAATACTCGTGCAGTACGATAAGGATGAAAAGTTACTTTGGCATAATGATTGGTTGCAAGTGCACCCATGAGATTCAGAACCCACTCCTCAAAATTGCTCTCCTTGTCAGAAAGTTCTTCTTTGGAAATGTTTTCCTCACGCATCATTTTCCGTTCCCAAGATCTGTTAAATGTAATTTTCAACATTTTTTTGTCCTCCTAAAAATTTTTTTATATTTATTGTTTTAACATGATGAAAACATGGAGTTTAACAAATGTTTCATCACTTTATATTATACCGCATTTTACATAAAACTTCAACTTTTTTCCAAAAACTACTTGAAAATCACTCATAAATATGATATCATATATATGAGTGGTGCTCAAGAAACTTTCGAAGCCTTGAGTCATTTTTTATATCATTTGGAGGTAAAATGAAAGAATATAAGAATAATGAAGAACTTATAGATTATCTAATATCTAAAAATGTAATTATAAATGATAAGGAAACGGCTTTAAAGAATATAGAAAAGTATTCCTATTATTCAATTATAAATGGGTATAAAGCTGTTTTTAAAGATGAAAATAATAAATATAAAGAAAATACAACATTTGAAGAAATTTTTGCATTATATGAATTTGATAAAAACATAAAGGCAATATTTTTAAAATATATTTTAGAAATAGAAGTTGTAATAAAGTCTCTTATGGCAAATACTATAGCAGAAGAATATGGAATTGAAGAATATCTTATAGCTGAAAAATTAGATCCTAAAGTTGATGAAAATATTATAAATGACTTTATTGAAAAAGTAGAAAAAGAAATTGATGACAATTATATCAAACATCCAGCCATTAAGCATTATAAAGATACATACAATTTTGTTCCACCATTTGTATTGACTAAAATTTTAACTTTTGGTGCTATCAGTAGGTATTACAGTTTATTAAAGCAAAGCGATAGGCAAAAAATAAGTAAATACTTTAAACTATCAGATAAATTATTAAGACAAATTTTAATAAATTTAACAATGGTAAGAAATATTTCTGCTCACTCAGATAGATTATATACTTATAGAAACAAATATGATATTAGTTTTAAAAATATTGAAAAAGATTATAATAGAAAAGAATATTTATGTAATTTATATATGATTATTAAATCTATGAAAGTCTTACTAGATGAAGAAAAATATCAAGAATTTGAAAATTTATTAAATAAAGAAATAGAAAAACTTAAAGAAAGGCTTATAGTTATTGATATGAATGATATTCTAAGAATTATGGGATATGATGTATAAATACAATTAGAATTGAATATAATAAAATTGAGTGGTGCTTAGAAAACTTTTGAAGCTCTAAGTCATTCAAAAATAGTCTGGAATTATTTGGAATTCTAGACTATTTTTCATTTTAACCTGTGTTTCGATACAGTTGTTATTATTCCACAATACATTTTTTATCAATAAAATATTGTATTATAGCGAATAAACCTATATCTGAAAGTGTTTTGATATATTCAATATTAGGATAAATTTTATATGGGTGATGTATAACTAAATCTAAATAATCCTTATTTGTTTGAGTGTCAAAAACAATATTCCAAATTCTTTTTACATTTATATCATCTGAAAATAGATTATCTGCATCATTAGTTATGTATTTTATTATTTCACCTAAATTTAAATCTCTATTCTTACTATTTATTAATTTTTCCCATTTATTTTTATTTATTAAAAAATATATGCTAGTTTGTTCAAGTAAAGCCCTTAATAAAAAACAATATGATATAGGGTAATATTTATAACCATTTTTTCTTGATGAACGTTGTATTTCGTATGCCAATGATTTAATTCCACTTGCTCTCTCATTATTAAAATCTAAATTATCAATATTAATGTTAGAAAAAATTATAGTATTTTCCATTTTTATATTTGATTCTGGTGGCAAAATGGTCTTAATGTTTAATTCTGATAAAGAAATTTGTTCTAAATCATTATTATTATTATGTTGTTGTTCTTTTACACTTGTTTTCAATTTATTATCTTTATTTGTATTGTTAACTTTATCTAAAGTGTTAGAAAGTTTATCCTCATTTTGTATTAATACCTTAATAGGTTTATCTTCATTTTCGGTATTTAAATATTCTCTAATTTTCTTATTACTTTGAACATTTTTGCTATTAATATTACCTACTTTTATATCATCTACTATTTTCTTTAATTTTTTTTCCGTATCATTCATAGATGATGTAAATGTTAAGATATTATCAATATTATCAATATTTAAAAATTTTTTACCTTCTTTGGATTCCAATATTTTATCTAGTATTGAGGTAGGAAAATTATTAGGTAAATCATTAAAAACACTTGGTAATAGTTCTTGAGCTTGTGTTATTATATTTTTTAGTCCTAATTTTTGCTCAAATCTTTTTATCATAATTCTATCCCATTGCATAGCACCTGAAGCAGTTGTATGTATTGCTTTTATCATAGGAGCAGCTTCTTCAAAACTTTGAACTATATAAGCGGTAACTTCAAAAAAATCTTCTTGAACCTTTTTAGAAAATTCAAACACGGTATTAATTTGAGTATGTGTAAAATATTTTAAATCTTGCATTACATAAGGATTCTTTAAAATCTTTAATGCTGTAATTCTTCTATTACCATCCCACGGAACATATTTATGGATATTCTCCTTATACTCAAGAATAACTGCTAAACTTGGAATAAATCCAGACTCAAAAATACTTTTAATTAAATCAAACATTTTATTTGCTGTTTCTTTATCCCTAATAAGTTGTTTCATTATAAGTTCTTCTCCCATTTCTGGAATTGTAAGTTGAACTTCATTATGTCTTGGATTCTCTGGATTTATCATTATATCATCTACTTTAATTATTTGTAATTCACCTTGATTATTCATCGTTCTACATCCTCTTTTCATAATTTAGCTTATTATAGTTTACCATAAAAAGCTAAAAAAGTCCACATATATCACAACAAAATAACATAATGTACCACTTACAAATTTAAATTATTATTTTTTTTTATTTTAGTTGAAAAAATTAAAATTTTATGTTAAAGTAAATACAATAAATCGAATTATATAAGGGAGCTCTAAACAGAGTGTGTCATTTTTTTGCATCCCTGTTTTAAAATAATTCCATAAAAAATATAGAACAATAGGAGAAAAAGCAATGAAAGAAGAAGAAAAAAAAGAAAAGAATATAATTAATAATAATAGTAGAAATCAAGAAAAAAATATGTTCAAAATAAATATAAAAAAAGCTGTATTTATTACTATAACTATAGTAACTTTAATATTAGCACTATATGGAAAGCTTCTTACTATGGGATGGATAACTATTATTCTTATTTGGTTACCTATAATTCCATCTCATTTTCTTTTATTCACCTCTGCAGGAATATTATTTTCAATTACAAATAATAAAAAAATATTGGACTATGTATCCTTTTTTGCTCTATGTGTTACATTACTAATATATGCATTTACTTTTGTTGATATTGGAGATATGAGTACAAATAAAGCAATATATAACATTGCTGAAAGCACATTATCAAATATATCTATTACATGTTTAATAATAAATGTAGTTTTATGCATAGTATTAATCTTAAGATATACTAATATAAGAGATAATACACTAGAAAAGAAATAAAATACTTATAATTTTGTATACAAAAATAAACTCTAGTATTATTTACATACTAAAGTTTATTTTTTTATTTTACTTTTTATTTGATTTAAACAATTTGTTTCATTCTTCCATAAACTAAGTCTATCCATGTAGATGATGGACAGAAACATGTTTTAACTCCTGCTAATGTTTTTCCATGGTAGAATTTTCCACCTGGAGTTAAATAGTTATAATGTAATTTTTTTGCAGCAACCTCAAGTCCTTCACTAACTGAACTATATTTAATAAGCTTACCATTTTTCATTAAACTTATATAGTTGTGTGTACTTCTGTGATTACTTGCAATGTTCCATCCTGATTCTGCTGAAATTAGTCCACAGAAAAAGATTTCATTTATGCTATATTTTTCACATAAATCATATATTTCTTCTGCATTATCTTCAAAAAATCCTGAGGTGTCTGCTTTAACTCTAGAAATCAGTTTTATAAAATCTTCTTTAGATAATCCTGTTCTTTTAGTTAAGTCCATTGATTTAGAAATTTTAACTTCACTAATAGAAACTGTTTTGGTCGTGTTTTTTTTATTCTCTTGTTCTTCAGCTGTTTTATTACTATCTGTAGATTTTTTTGTGTTTTGTTCACTATTTTGATTTACTTGTTCAGTTGTACTTTTATTTGTACTACTTTTTGCTGAATTTCTTATTTCTGAGCTACCTCTACTTGTTGTTTTTACTGATGTTGCCTTTTTTTCTTGTAAATTTGTATCTATTTTTGCTGTTTCAATACTTTCTTCTACGTTTGTTTTTGATATTTCTTCTTTTGAAATCATTATTTCTGATGCTAACATTGTTCCTACTATTGCCATACTTATTGTTATAATTAGTGATAATCTTTTTATTACATCACTTATTTTATATTCTATCATATATTTTATCAAACTCCTTTTTTGTACACGACCTCTTAATTATAACATTTTTTTACAAAAAAGTCAAATTTGACAAATATTTTAG
>FLNV01002098.1_pt1 | contig 31526 bp, 26 predicted proteins | sample 1140351 | NCBI WGS metagenome assembly FLNV01 (sample SAMEA3878207, study PRJEB12797) | bioreactor metagenome | biome: Moose rumen | place: Sweden | collected 2011-10
TTGGCTGGTTACTTGATTTCATCTTTGGCGACCCACAGAGACTTCCCCACCCTATTGTGTGGTTTGGGAAGATGATAGCTGCTGGGGAGCACAGGCTGAATAATGGTAATGCCCGCAAGGCAAAGGGAGCGATATTGGCTATTGGGCTGATTCTTATGGTGTTTGGTCTTGCATGGGCAATAAGATATGTATTGGGCATTTTCGCACTCTTTATCTTTGATGGCACCAATCAGACCATTCATCAGATTCCAATATTCCTCTATATCTTCGACATAATTGTGGTATTCTTCTGCCTTGCAGGAACAACGCTGATAAAAGAGGTGCGCGAGGTATTTCTCGCATTAGACAGATCGCTCGAGGAAGGAAGGACGCAGGTGGCCCGTATTGTTGGTCGCGACACATCAGAACTCTCTGCCCAAGAGGTGCGCACAGCTGCCTTAGAGACCCTCGCCGAGAATCTGAGTGACGGAGTGATAGCCCCACTCTTCTGGCTCGCACTACTTGGCACTCCAGGCATGCTGGCATATAAGATGGTGAACACGCTTGATTCGATGATAGGCTACAAGACGGAGAGATATAAGGACTTCGGCTGCTGGGCTGCGCATGTCGACGACATCGCAAACTATATCCCAGCCCGTCTTACAGCTGTTTTAATGGTTTTTGCCTCTGGGCGATTAGGCTTGTTGCAATTTGTCAGGAAAAACGGCAGAAACCATGCATCACCAAATAGCGGTTATCCTGAAGCTGCCCTCGCAGGTATTCTGAACTGCCGCTTTGGAGGACCGCATTACTATTTTGGCGAACTCTTCGATAAACCATATATTGGAGAGAATGAACGAGACCTCACTACAGATGACATGAAAAAAGCAGTACGTGTGAATCGTACTGCCGAAGTATCAATGATGGCTATCGTTCTTGCCTTGAGCCTTTGGGTGACATTTTACTGATTACAGGATATCCATCAGCTGACGCAGAGAGGTTACCTCATAGTCTATCGGCTCTGTGGCAGGATATTCCGGATAGCGATTGAAATAAGCCACACGAAGACCTGCCCTCTTGGCTCCAAGAATATCTGTCTGGAAGTTATCACCAATCATAAGGGTTGATTCTTTCTTTGCTCCTGTTTTTTTGAAGGCGTAATCGAAATATTCCGGGGCGGGTTTGTTATAGCCCGCATCCTCGCTGAGTATTATGGTGTCGAAGTAGTCGTAGAGACCGCAAGCTCGCAGTTTCTTGTATTGCACCTCATGGAACCCATTGCTGCACATGTGCATGTGATAGCCTTTATCACGAAGATAATCCATCAGTTCTTTTGCGCCTTCAACGAGTCCTGGCTTACAACTGCAGAAATCAAGGAAACGGTCGCTTGCTTCAAGACAGTAAGCCTCATCTGTATTAAGACCCTCTCCAAAGCTGAAAGGCCTTCGGAAACGCTCCACAATAAGGTAGTCGCGAGTTATCTCTCCCTTTGAATAACGAGTCCAGAGATCGATATTTGCCTTCCAATACTCGTCATAGAAAACCTGAGGGTCGGGGAAATATCGCTCAAGACGGAGCAAATCGAAAAGCTCATGCAGAGCAATCACAGCATTTCCATGAGTATCATAGAGGGTATCATCGAAATCCAGAAAGAGGTCAGAAATATTTTGTAATCTTAGCATTGTCGAAGTTGTTCATTTCATTAATCATCCTCACAGCCGAATCTACTATTGGAAAGGCACAGAGGGCACCAGTACCCTCACCAAGCCTTAGGCCAAGGTTGAGCAGAGGTTTTGCATCTACCATATCAAGCATCATCTTATGGGCCTTCTCATCGCCCTGGTGAGTGAAGATCATATAGTCTTGGACTTCTGGATAAAGACTGATGGCTGCGAGAGCACAGGCTGTCATTATAAATCCGTCGACTAATATAATAAGGTGTGCCTCAGCGGCACGAAGCATCGCACCGATGGCTGCAATCATCTCAAAGCCGCCAAAGTAGATTAGGGGTGAGAAGTTAGAGGTGAGAGGTGAGAGATTAGACTTGTAATGGGATAATGCTTTAGAAAGGATTTCGTATTTATGACGGATGCCAGGAGCGTCGAGACCTGCACCAGCACCAATACAGTCGATTAGAGGGAAGTCACCTAAAAGACTAAGCCAGATACTCGAAGGAGATGTATTACCAATGCCCATCTCCCCAATACAGAGGATCTGGCAACCTTCTGCTATGCAGTCATCCACAAGGTCGGAGCCTATTTGTATCGCTTTATCAAATTCTTCTTCGCTCATGGCTGGCTCATAAAGGAAGTTCTTGGTGCCTCTGGCAATTTTGCAATCAATGATATTGTCTATACCAGAGAAGTCATAATCTACTCCCACATCAACGATACGCAGTTTGAAACCATGCTGGCGACAGAACATGTTTACTCCTCCACCACCACGAGTGAAGTTAATCATCTGTTGCCACGTTACCTCACGAGGCGATACACTCACACCCTCACGCTCTATCCCATGATCACCACCAAGCAGAAGATGACAAGGATGAGCCAAAGAAGGAGTTAATGTCTGCTGGATAAGACAAACCTGCATGGCAAGCTCCTCAAGACGTCCCAAACTGCCCTTAGGCTTATTGAGGTTGTCTATCTTAGCCTGAATATCTTGTTGCATCGCCTTGTCAGGGCTTTTTATGCAAAACGTCTTCATTCCCCTTTCTTTTTTTACCTTTATTCTTTATTACCCTTTTACCTTTAAAGGTATTCCGCTGACCATTAGGATTACCTCATCAGCCTTAGAGGCGATATACTGGTTCATCCAGCCTTCGAGGTCAGTAAATTTCCGTTGTATGGCATTCTCGCTCACACCTCCGCTACCAATCTCATTCGTAACGAAGATATAAGTAGCATCATGAGAGGTAAAGGCATCGAATTCAGCTTTTGCCATTTCCAACGATTTGTCTACATCAGATTCGCTATTAAAGAAGAAATTCGTAAGCCAGAGAGTCACGCAGTCTATTAATACCACACATCCTGAGAGATCGTGACGGCTGAGATACATCTCCTCTTCAATGTTTGTCCATTGAGGTCCTCTTCTCTCCTGATGCCTGCGAACCCTCTCACGAAACTCTTCATCCCAGATATGAGCCGTTGCCACATATACAGGTTTATCTGAGAAACTCAGGGCCATCCTCTCTGCCTCGCTGCTCTTTCCAGAACGCTGACCTCCAGTGATAAGAATTATTCTGCTCATAACGGCCACAAATAATTTGATGCACAGACATACAGATAAATCGACAGTTCTACCAACAGGCACACAGCCCCACAACAATCGCCAGTATAGCCTCGTAGCTTGCTCCAAATAAACAAGTAGAGCATATACATAACGACAGCAGGGAGAAAGATAAGTGCCTCCCATGAGAAACCCATAATAAAGATAAAGCCTATCATCGGCAGAAGACCCTGTACTGCGAGACTTAGCCCTGCCCAAGGACCAAACTTACGATAGATAGTCTTCGACTTTGCCTCCTCTTCCTTTCTGGCGTAAGGCATCATCAGTATCATCTGCGACGTCACCATCTTAGAATAAGGGTCGGCAGCAAACACCAGCACGGCTGCAATGTATGGAGGAATAGAATAAATCGCTGCCGTAAGAATCAGGAAATAGAATATCAGCCCTAATACTCCATAAGTACCGATATGGGAGTCTTTCATGATGCTGAGAATCCTCTGGCGATCGCTGCCTCCTCCACCAAAGCCATCGATGAAGTCAGCAAGTCCGTCTTCATGCAGAGCACCAGTGATAAGAATTCGCACAAGGATGGCCAATATCACAGCCATATATCCAGGAAAGACAACACTGCCGAAATAAAGAGTGGCACCCATTGCTCCACCCGTAAGCCAACCCGTAAGAGGCCAGTGCTCTACAACTGTCTGATAGCAGGCTACTGGTGGTTGTCGTAATCTCCAAAACGGCAATCGTGTAAAGAAGATAAACGATGCCAATATACGGTCATACCACTTTGTCTGGTCAATGCTCACCTCCATCCTTAAACTCTTTTATTGCGTTGATGAGAGCATCGTTCTCTTCAGGACTCTGGGCTGCAACACGAAAACAGTGATCATCGAGACCATGAAAATTTGATGCGTCGCGAATTAGGATACCATGATTCTCGATAAGCCAGTTTTTCAGTTCGAGACCTGTTGTCCAGTCGATATTCACAAGCATATAGTGAGTCTTGGTATCCATAACCATCAATCCTTCTATCGACTGCAGCTCATATCTCAGTCTCTGGGCCTCAGCAATATATCCCTTAAGGTCAGGAAGCACCTTTGGGCTATTCTTTATAAGCCATTTACCAGCCTCGATAGCCAAAGTGTTTACTGTCCAAGGCTGACGGATATCCCTGAGACGGTCTATGATGATTGGCGATGCAGTAATATAACCGAGTCTTAATCCTGGGATACAGTATTTCTTCGACAAAGAATGGAGAATCATCACATTGTAACAATCCAACAGTTCCTTGGGTTTGAGCATAGGCTGTAAGGTATAGTCAGCATAACTCTGGTCAATAACATAAAGGTATCTTGGATGTTTCTTTATCACATAAGCCAACAATTGCTTCAGCATCACATTCCCAGTAGGATTGTCTGGATTACAGATCCAGTAGATACGATCCTCAGGCAATATGTCCAGCTCGTCTGTACGTTCATACGAGATGACATGATCGAACACCCTGCAAGCATCAGCATATTCTGTATAAGTAGGCTGAGGAATGACAGAGGCCCACCCACGATAATGCTGGGCTATAAGATATATAGCCTCGTTGGCCCCATTGGTAACCATCACCATCGAAGCAGGTATCTCCAGCTTTTCGGCTATCAGCTCTTCCAACTCTTTAGGTTCAGGCTCAGGATAGTTGCCAATAGCATCAAGACGTGTGGTAAGATATTGCTTCAGTTCTGTAAGATCTGCATTCTGGTAGATATTAGAACTGAAGTTTATCTTTATCTTTTCGCCGTATCGGTATGTGTCGTCTCCGTGTCCGTATATCATATATCGCTATTTAGCTACTGTTACAGATAGATTTTGTGGGTCGAATGTAATACCTGGACGCTCCACATATCGAGCCAAAGCACCATTGGAAGCAAGCTCCTGCGGAATGCCGATATGTAGAATAGGCTGCTCATCGCCATTTTTCTCCATCAGCCAAAGAGTATCAGCTACCTGAAGGGCAAGTTCGAAATCGTGAGTGGAGAGGAAGATGGTTTTGTCTCTCTCTTGAGCCAGTCGCCTGAGCAACTGCATCATCTCTACCTTGCTTGGGAAATCAAGAAAGGCCGTTGGTTCATCAAGATATATAACTGGGGTCTGCTGAGCCAAAGCTTTTGCTATCATCACCTTCTGACGCTCACCATCGGAAAGTGTGTGTATCATTCGCTTGCTGAGATTACCGATTCGCACAGCCTCGATGGCATCGTCAACTTCCTTCCAGTCATCTTCATGAAGTGTGCCCCAGAATCCTGTAAATGGTGAACGTCCCAAGGCCACCAGTTCACGAACAGACATATTCCTAATGTCAGGTTTCTCTGTAAGTACAACACCTATCACACGACTCAGTTCCTTATCTGAATAAGAGGTGAGAGGCTGGGAGTGAAAGGTGAGAGGATTGTAGATGATGATATCGCCAGCCAACGCAGGTTGAAAGGCGGAAAGAGTTCGTAATAACGTAGATTTTCCAACACCATTAGCACCTAGAAGACAGGTAAGCTCACCTCTCTTTATGCTTGCGTTGATACCGCTTGCCACAACCCTTGTGTCATGGTTCTTAACCCGATATCCGATGCTTAGGTTCTGAAGTGTTATTGTCTCGCTATTCATATCTTTGGTGCAAAGATACGCCAAATCAACCAAATAGCCAAATTTTTCGTAAATTATTTTTTAACCAAGATGATTTTAGCAACTTAGCAGACGATGCCCCAGATCCTTTTCCTTGCAAACAGATAATATCTGCTGTATAACCCCATCCATCTTTGGCACAGAGGCAACATAATAGGTAGAATAGTCAGGACATAGCACCACAAGATTCATTGCCTTGACACGAATACCATAATGAGTCTCAAGCATATAACGGTATAGATTCTGCTGGATGCAGTAGTGATAGAAAGACGTGTCAGGCAGATTGATACCATTAAAACCACGTTTGCCTCCAAAACCCTCTACGATAGGGGCACCCTGGGTATTAACAACCTTACCACTACGTTTCCAGTCATAGATAGTAAACTCTCCATCGCTCTCACGACAGATAAGGTCGATAGTGCCTGCAATGTTAAGCTCTTTGTCATATACAGGCCACTCCTGACGATAAGGCTGAATCCTGTAATCCTCGACAAAACGGAGGAAATGCTGTTTCTCTCGTTCTACACTTATCTCTTCCGTCTTACCATTATATGTAAAAAGACAAGTGTTTTCAAAGAATCCACGCTGAAAATAATTCTCTGTCTGAAGATGAACGAATGTACCCACTTCGCTGGCCATACGCCCTATCCTATCCCATTGATCAAGACTCTCTTCCACCGGGATATGATAACGGGCATATTTCCTTTCGGCAGCTGCCAAAGCATTAAACTCCTCGAAGAAATAAGCTATCAGCGAACTTACAGGAAGGAATCGCTCCTGACCTGCATAAGTATATATGTGCTCTTCTGGTTCGAAGTCGATAAACTGATCCTGAGCATATACGCCGGCATCCGTAAACGTAGACATCTTCTCTGTCATATCCTCTGTACGAGGTAACGGCTTAACTAATGGCTTACACCTCTTTTCTTCTTCTGAAAAAGACAGGAGCCTTGTTGGTGATGGAACCTCCTCTGGGTATTGCTCTCCCCGTGCAGCTATCTTTATTGCCTCGCTTCGAGACCAGCGGGGAATCGCAGGAATAATAATCGGAGTAATCTGAGTATCCGGATTAATCAGATTTATCAGATATTCTGCACATTCCAAAGGAGCTCCCTGAATTTGAGTAACAGCAAAGCGCACTACAGTCCAACCATGACGATTCAAGAGACAGTCTCTATACTGGTCACCACACGACAAATAATGAATAGGCTTGCGATCGATGGTATATGGCTCATCGATTTCCACATCGATACGGATATCAGGACGTCCATTAACCAGAAGGGTAATATCAGGATAATAAGGAGGCAGGGATTCTGATACATTAATACATACATCCTGCAAAATCTGAACCTGCTCGGGCATCACCTTTCGGATGTATTGAATAAAATATGCCTCCAGACGACCTGTATGAGGCCTTTGGATTCTACGATATGGATATAGCACCGTACCTTTTTCCGGACGGTTTACAATAGGATATGTTGATGCCATATCCTATTTTATCTTTGACGTCATAGGACTGCGTACACCAGAATAGCTCCTCAAGAACGCTTTGGCTGAACCAAAAGAGAGGAACATATCCAAACGCACTGGGATATGATTCTGATCGTCTGTAATATAGAATCGTATGAGCTCATGGCTCTTGTTGTTTTCACGCTCATAGAACGAGAATACAAGACAACGGAACTTCTCCTTCGTCTCATTCATCTTGAAGTTCTCCTTACCACGATACTCAAGCCAGGAGTTGCTAAGATTTCTGGCATCGCTGACAGGCATAGGAATTGTCTGATGCTTCTTCATGTTAGTAGCATCAAAGTTTCTTGCACGCAGGAATATCGACATCATATCATAGATACAGCTCTTATAAGTACTGGTCTTCCAGTGCTGCTCTCCGTCGGCATCAACACGATGTTTCTTCAATTGGCAATAGCTATTAGGATATGAATACCATATCTCGTCGATATAATACCTGTCACCCTCATGTGCTCCCTTACGGAAATAGAGTGGAGAAAGGTCTGGATTACAATAGCTCAACAGAGTATCACGCATCATGAAATACTTGTCAAGACGATTATTACCTCGAGTGATGAGATATGACTTCCATGCATCCTTGCCTTCAAACGTTGTCATCTTGGTATCCATCTCAGCAGAACCAACCTTTACCCATATAAACTGCCAGTTGAAATACAAGTCATATTCAAGCATCTCTCCTGACTTAAAAGCCGTATTCTCTATACCACACTGAGCTGAAGCAGTGAATATTGAACAGTGTATAGTGAATAATATCAATAATATCTTTTTCATATTCTTACTTTTTCTCTAAATTAATATCTTTGGATTTCATATATTCTATACCGAGCTGTTTGGCTCGCTCAATATTGCGATTCTTTAGTTTCTTTGCCTGATCAGGCTTCTGCTTGGTGATAGCCTGAGGCTTCTGACGATGACGAGGTGTCGCTGTGAGGTTCCATGATTCTGTGACATCCCACTTCTCTTTACACTCCAGTTCCTTGGAGTAGTAGTACACATCTTCAGGCTGTCTGTCGGAATCATAGTCACCAATATCCCAAATACCATTTCCGTTAGCATCGATGAATGCACGGAGATAGAATTTTCCTGGTGTGACATATTTGAATTCTGCCTTGCCATTCCTTACTCTCACCTCTCTGGTAACAGCATCCTGAGAAGAAAGCATCTGAACGATAATAGAGGTGTCGGCAGCCTCTACCCCGCTGATATTCATAGTGATGGAACTGAATTCATCAAGCGTCTTAATCTTTATACCCTGCTTATATGGATTTGATACCAGTCCGTAGATATCTACAAATGCAGCAGAGTCGATTTCAAGACTATATTCCACTCCAAGTCGCCAATCTGCAACTATCTCATACATACGGATACTATTCTTCACAGGACGGAACTCGCATTCTGCATCATACCAGAGGGAATCTATCTGAGAATATAGATGAACTGCCGACGTATCGCATTTCATCAGAGGTGTTGGCATCTCGACAATTATCCTATCACCAGGAATCATTGATGATGGAACAGCAAACTTTGGTTCAAGAGCCTTTACAGGATAGATACTATCGTATTTCTCTTCTTTCTTCTTTTTCTTTTCCTGTTCTTTCTGCCATTTCTCAATCTCCTTGGCTTTTTCTTTCATACGTTTCTCGAAAGAAACCTTGGGGACAATATCAATAGCAGAGTCTGTCTGTAGCACCAGATTACCAAGAGTGTCAGTAACGTGATAGGTAAGATCCATTCTTAGAGTATCCTGATTTACTAACGTAGTATCACGAATCCAATAGTGGATAGTATCACGTTTCTCATTTGCTTCGATGACAAAGGCACTGTCTGCATTAAAGTTAATACCTTTTATCTGTGGCAACAGAGAGTCACCATAAGTGAAATACATTGATATCTTATTAGGTTCCACACGCTCTGTCTTTAACAACGTACGATCCGTCTGAGGATGTGTAAATGCAAGTAATGTAATATCGTCAGGCAGAAAGTGAGTATATGGTATCTGTAACAATGCATCGATATGCAGAGAATCGCGCCATACCGTATCTACTCTTATATCCGGCTTTGATGAAGGTTCGAAAGTGGCATGATTAAAAGCTATCATCTCACTCTTCTGTGTAAAACGGAAATCAGCATCGGCATCCTGAAGTGCATAAGCACGATAAGTGCCTGGAGCAATACCTTTTATCACGAAATGACCTGTTCCGTCAGTACGAGAAATGCGCATAAATGGTTTTGTCTTAAAGACTGAATCGGAAAGATCGTCATAAAGACCAACAGCAATACCTTTAACTGGTTCGAGGTTGCTAGCATCAAGAACATATCCCGATACCTCAAAGGTATCGATGCGTTCTCCTGTTGAAAAACTATACGTATAGTTACCCATAGGATTACCTTCGTTGTTATCACTTATGGCATCGCTGAAGTCGATGGTGTAAGTGGTGTTCTCCTTGAGAGTATCCTGCAACTCAACGATGACTTTCTTACCTGTTGCCTTAATCTCAGGCTGCTCCAACTGTGGTGGAGAGACGATAACCTTATTTGTGGCATCTTCGAGTTTAATGAACTCATCAAAGAGTATGGTTATCTTTTTCGAATTTACGTTTGTTGACTTATCTTCTGGTGAGGCACCAACTACTCTTGGAGGATCGTCATCATACCATCCACCATCGGGCGAACCCATTCTTGCACATCCAACGATGATGCTTGCTATGCAGAAAATATAAAAGAGCTTCTTCATCGGTTGAGTTTTAAGAGTTGTTCTATGCTGTCACGACTATTACTCAGGCGAGGCACCTTATGCTGACCACCCAGCTTTCCGCGTAGCTTCAACCAATCATTAAACAGATTCTGCCGAGCCTCGATAATCTCAAGTGGCTGAAGGGTGATATTCTTGTATCGCTTGGCCTCATAGTCGCTGTTTATCTCTTGCAGACGCTTGTCGAGCAGTTCAGCAAACTTCTTTATATCCTGAGGAGGCTTGGCAAACTCTATGAGCCACTGATGGCGACATTTTGCATTAGCATCCATAAATACAGGTGCTGCCGTATATTCGCTGACTTCAGCTCCTGTCTGTTCACAAGCATAAGCTAATCCTTTCTCTGCATTATCTACAATCAGTTCCTCACCAAAGGCATTGATGAAATGCTTCGTACGGCCAGAGATGATAAACTTATATGGATTTGTAGATATAAACTGAATGGTATCGCCTATCTCATATCGCCATAAACCACAACAGGTTGAAATCACCATCGCATAGTTCTTACCTGTCTCAACAGCCCAAAGGGGTACAGGATCACCCCCGTCCATAGGGATGAATTCATAGAATACATCATAGTCGAGCATCAGAAGCATAGACTTGTCTGATGGATCGTCCTGAAGTCCGAAGAATCCCTCGCTGGCATTATAGGTTTCCATATAATGCATATTTGGCGAAGTGATAAGCTGTTCGTATTGTTTTCGATAAGGTGTGAAGGCAACACCACCATGAAAGAACACCTCTATGTCAGGCCATACTTCTTCGAGATGCTGCTTTCCTGTTATTTCCATCATACGGGTAAGTACAGAAAGCATCCATGAAGGTACGCCGGAGATGTTTGTAACATTCTTATTCATCGCCTCACGGGCTATCTTGTCTCTTTTTATCTCAAAATCTGAGATAAGGGCCGTTTTCTTTTTTGGTACACGTACAAGATTCGCCAATGGATTGATGTTTTCGATGAGAATAGCACTTAGGTCACCTACCAGAGAATCCTTCACATTATAGTTGGGAGAATGACTACCACCAAGAATGAGGGCTCGTCCGTCAAAAATGCGTGACTTAGGATTATTCTTCAGATACATAGCCACGGCATCAAAGCCACCCTTATAATGCATCCGCCTAAGACCTTCCTGACTAACTGGTATGAACTTTGACTTATCATTAGTAGTACCAGACGACTTGGCATACCATTTCACCTTTCCTGGCCATAATACATCGGATTCACCATGTCGCATGCGATCGATAGATTCCTTAAGCTCCTCGTATGTGTTAACAGGAATATTCTTTATAAAATCCTCGTATCCTTTTATATTGGCGAAAGCGTGATTGCGTCCATATTCTGTATCCTTGGCCTCAGCAATCAAACTACTAAGCACTGCCCTTTGCAGCACTTCTCCTCCATTCTGATGCTTCTCCAATTCTCTTTGCCGAGACTCAAATACCTTTCTAACTATACTTGTTACACTCATTTTTGCGCATATTTGGCTGCAAAATTAAACAAAACCATCGTAACAGCACAAAAATTTACGTTTTTTTTATATAATAAGGTATAAAATGCAAAAAGCCAAGAAAATATTCCCAGCGTGGGAACAAAATATTCCCACGCTGGGAATAAAAAAGGCATACTATCCTTCAGCAAAGGCAGCAGCCTCAGCTTCAGCAATAATGTCTTCGCGAGTCCTCTCCTTATGGGTAATGTCGGAAAGATCGAATTCTTCATCAAGTTCAGACTTTCCTTCCACAGTCCCTGTAGGCTCATCATCAATGGTGGTAGCACGATTGAGCTCTTCTCGCTTGCTACTAATAATAAAGTCATGCTGCTCTTTCTGAGGATCAGGCACCATCATCGTTGGCTCTTCCTCCATCTTTGTACGATCAGACTTAGCCTTAAAGATTGAATCAACAAACTGAGGCTCACGCTTCAGTTTCTGAAGTGTATCTTTTGATGCAAGTTGCTGCGCTTCCTTTTTTGAGAAACCAGAGCCACTCTCTCCTTCTACCCCTTCGAGCATCACCTGAAAACTGAAAATTGGACTACCATTATCATCCTTTTTCTGTTTCAGCATGCGATACTCCATGCGTACCTTATTTTTCTGACTCCATTCAAGCAACTTCGACTTGAAGTTTACTTCCTTGAAAGCCACCTTGTCGAGATCAATATACTTTCCAAGCACACGATTCTCCCAAAACCACATGCAGGCATCATATCCACGATCAAGATAGATCGCCCCCACAAGAGCTTCAAAGGCATTACCACCTACGTAGCTGTTGTGAGAATTACTGTGCCCTGCAGACAGTATGAGCTGAGAAAGTCCCATCTCATTGGCTAGTTTTCCAAGAGTCTCACGGGAAACGAGTTTACTACGGGTGTTAGTAAGAAAACCCTCTCGTTTGCCTTCATAGTGCCTATATACTATATCACCCACAGCAGCATCGAGAATAGCATCGCCAAGGAACTCGAGCCGTTCGTTATTCAAAGGCTTTCCTTTTTCATTACGTCTTCCGATGCTCTTGTGCATAAGAGCCTGTTGATAATATTTGATTTCACGAGGATAGAATCCAAGTATATCATAGAGAGCAGAAAAAAGCTCCTTCTCCTTGCGGAAAGGGAGCTTTATATAACCAATAATGTTATTAATCCACATACTTCTTGAATACTACACAGGCATTATGACCACCAAAGCCGAAGGTATTGCTGAGTCCAGCACGTACCTCACGCTTCTGAGCCTTGTTGAATGTGAAGTTCAGGTTGTAGTCGATCTCAGGATCCTCATCGCCATCCTCGTGGTTGATCGTAGGAGGAACGATATCGTTCTTTATTGCAAGTACAGTTGCCATTGCCTCAACGGCTCCAGCAGCACCAAGCAGGTGACCTGTCATCGACTTTGTAGATGAAATATTCAGTTTGAATGCAGCATCACCGAATACCTCCTTGATGGCTTTAGCCTCAGAGATATCTCCAACGTGGGTAGAAGTACCGTGAACATTGATATAGTCGATGTCCTCAGGCTTCATACCTGCATCTTCGAGAGCATTCTTCATAACAAGCTTAGCACCCAGTCCCTCAGGATGAGAAGCGGTGATATGATGAGCATCAGCACTCATACCAGCACCAACCATCTCAGCATATATCTTAGCACCACGAGCCTTTGCATGCTCCAACTCCTCAAGAATCAGACATCCAGCACCCTCCGCCATGATGAATCCGTCACGACTTGCACTGAATGGACGGCTAGCCTTTTCTGGCTCATCATTACGAGTAGAGAGAGCCTTCATGGCATTGAATCCACCTACACCTGTAGCACAGATAGCAGCCTCAGCACCTCCGGCAAGAATTATGTTTGCCTTGCCTAAGCGGATAAGGTTGAAGGCATCAGCAAGTGCGTTTGATGAAGAAGCACAAGCAGAAGCGGTTATATAGTTGGGGCCGTGGAAGCCATACAAAATAGAAATTTGTCCTGCTGCGATGTCAGCAATCATCTTCGGAATGAAGAAGGGATTGAACTTAGGACCATCGGCCTCATGCAGACCATAGTATGTTACCTCTTCCTCGAAGGTCTTAATTCCACCGATACCTACACCATAAACAACACCGATGCGGTTTTTATCCTCAGTATCGAGATCCATTTTGCTATCCTCAACAGCCTGCTTGGCGGCAATCATGGCCAGCTGTGTATAGCGGTCCATCTTACGAGTCTCCTTGCGGTCAAGATACTCATTCACATCGAGGTTTTTTACCTCACAAGCGAACTTTGTCTTAAAATTGGTTGTATCGAAAAGTGTAATAGGTGCTGCTCCACTTACTCCGTTGATAAGACTGTTCCATGTCTCTTCAGGACTATTACCAACAGGAGTTACCGCGCCCAGACCCGTTACAACTACTCTTTTTAATTCCATAAGCTAATTTTAAAGCATAATGGTTGCTTCGTAATCCGAAGCAACCATTATGTTATAATCCTGATTTATTTTGCGTTCTCCTCGATATAAGCGATAGCATCACCTACAGTACCGATCTTCTCAGCCTTATCGTCGGGGATAGAGATACCAAACTCCTTCTCAAACTCCATGATGAGCTCAACTGTATCCAATGAGTCTGCACCAAGATCGTTTGTGAAACTTGCCTCTGGCTTAACCTCAGCCTCATCAACACCCAGTTTGTCTACGATAATAGCCTTTACTTTGCTTTCAATTTCTGACATAATTTTTTTCCTTTAAAATGTTAATAATGAATTTGCTATCTTGAAAATTTTGCGGGTTTTTCCGCTTTCGGGGTGCAAAGTAACACATTTTCTTTCACTTACGCAAATTTTTTTAAGAAAAACTATCATAACTTTGCACATTTATGGTATAATTGTGCATAAAACAACCCTTTTTGTGTGCGTTACCAGTACTAAAATTGCAAAATAAGATGAAATATATGCGGATTTTGTTGGATAATTAAAAAGGTTTCCGTATCTTTGCACCTAAACAATTATATACACAAAAAATGTCATTTACACAACATGCAAATCAGATTTTCAATCAGGTGATAAGAGATTACCATCTGAAAGACAATGTAGACACTCCTATCAACAATCCATACGATAGGAATAACATTGATTACAGTCTTTATCTGAAGTGCTGGATTGATACCGTTCAGTGGCACTATGAGGATATCATACGTGATCCTCATATCGATCCTGTTGAGGCATTAGCTTTAAAGCGTCGTATTGATAGAAGTAATCAAGACCGTACGGATCTTGTTGAGGAGATTGACTCTTATTTCCGTCATTACTATAGCGATGTTAAGCCTATGGCTGATGCGCGACTCAATACAGAGAGTCCTGCCTGGGCTGTGGATCGTCTGAGTATTCTTGCCTTGAAGATTTATCACATGAAGGAACAGGTGGATCGTAAGGATGTATCATCTGAACACATTGAAAAGTGTCAGGCAAAACTGGATGTACTTATTGAACAACAGAAAGATCTTTCTTTGGCTATCGAACAGTTGCTGGAAGACATTCAGGCAGGAAGGAAATATATGAAGGTATATCTTCAGATGAAGATGTACAACGACCCATCTACGAATCCCATCCTATATAAGAAATAATAAAGCTCAAAGTTCAAAAGTTCAATGAAAAAAGAGCATATATTGGTTATACGCTTTTCAGCTCTTGGCGATGTAGCTATGACAGTGCCTGTAATTTGGGCACTGGCCCATCAGTATCCTGATATACGTATAACAGTACTTAGCAGAAAGTATGCTCGTACGCTCTTCGATGATCTGGCACCGAATGTTAATTTCATGGAGGCAGATCTAAAAGTTGAATATCATGGTATAAAGGGTCTGAATGCTCTTTATCGTCGTCTTGTGGCTAAACAGTTTACTAAGATAGCCGATCTTCATAATGTGTTGCGTTCAGAATATCTCCGCATGAGATTCAATTTCGGAAGATACAGGGTTGAGCATATCAACAAACACAGGAAAGATCGTCGTCAGCTAATATCACAGAATAAAAAGAATATTAAGCAGCTGCCTACTTCTTTTAATAATTATATTGAAGTATTCGAGAAATTAGGTTATCCTGTTGATATCAGTAAATTCTATTCTATTTTCCCAGAAGAAGGTGGTAATCTGAATATGTTGCCAAAAGAGATAGGGCCTAAGAAGAACTTTGAAAAATGGATAGGCATTGCTCCTTTTGCTGCACATGAAGGAAAGATATATCCTCCACGCTTGATGGAACAGGTTATCTTCGATCTGGTACAGAAATATCCCCAATGTCGCATATTCTTCTTTGGAAGAGGCGAGAGCGAGGATAATTACTTTGGACTCTGGTGTGCACAATACAGACAGTGTATATGTGTAAACCGCTATACAGAGAATATGTATCAGGAACTGATCATCATGAGCCACCTCGATGTTATGCTCTCTATGGATTCCGCAAATATGCATCTGGCATCACTTACGGCTACTCCTGTAGTAAGCATTTGGGGGGCAACTCACCCGTATGCGGGATTTATGGGATTCGGACAATCTGCTGACAATGCCATACAGTTGGATCTCGACTGTCGTCCTTGTAGTATCTATGGACAGAAAGAATGTCAGCGAGGTGACTATGCTTGTTTAAAGAACATTCCGCCAGAGCGGATTGTCGAGAAAATAGTATCTATTATTAATAACTAAACTTTTACGATTATGAAAAAGTATGTATGCGACGTATGCGGCTATGTTTATGACCCCGCAGAAGGTGATGCTGATGGTGGTATAGCTCCTGGAACAGCATTTGAAGACATCCCAGAAGATTGGGTTTGCCCAGTTTGCGGAGTTGGAAAGAGTGATTTCTCTCCTGTTGAAGAGTAAAGAAACAAATAAGGTGGAAGTTATTTTTCCACCTTATTTTCTATAATAATCTGAGCAAAATGCCATATTATTATTCCTGCCGTTACTGATACATTCATAGAGTGCTTAGTACCAAACTGAGGAATCTCAAGACAACCATCAGATGCATCTATTACCTCCTGATGAACACCTTTTACCTCATTTCCAAGAATTACAGCATACCTCTTATTATACATAGGCGTAAACTCATGCAGCATCGTAGAGCCATGAGCCTGTTCTACAGAATAGACATCATAACCATTAGCCTTTAAAACCTCAACAGCTTCCACTGCAGTATCAAAGTATTTCCATTCTACGCTATCCTCTGCTCCTAATGCTGTCTTATGAATCTCAGTATTCGGAGGTGTAGATGTAATACCACATAGATATACTGCCTCAATACGGAATGCATCACCAGTACGGAACACACTACCCACATTATGCATCGACCTTACATCATCTAGCACCACTATCAATGGTAACTTCTCTGCCTGCTTGAACTCATCAACAGACAGCCTTTGCATCTCTATCGTACGTAACTTTTTCATTTTGCCGACAAAGGTACAAATAATAGTTGAAAAACCTGTTAATAAGTATGTGGAAAACTCATTTAATAACTAACAAAATACCATTAACAATATATGATAGCGGGATATCAACCAGTTTATTATCACGATTTACGCAACTTTTCCACTTATTTTTGCTGAAAAAAGATATAAACTTATTAATTTTGCACCAAAATTGAGAATTGTGGATAAAATACATTATCGATTAATAATCAATAAGAAAGAATCCACATATATAGTGAATAATGAATAGTTAATATTGAATAACGGATTATGCAAGGAAAAACGTAAAAAGTTACCAACAAATTAACGGCATATCATATTATTCATTTCATTTTAAAAAGAAAAAAATAAAATAAAAATAATATTATAATGTTGAAAAAGGAGTGGATTGAACAAGGTTTTATTGATGAACCAGTAGCTGAGGATACAAATCTTAAAGCTGAAATAAGAAAATTATGTGAGGAAAAGGATGCTATCATTCTTGCTCACTATTATACTATAGGAGATATTCAGGATATAGCCGACTTTGTAGGTGATTCATTAGCTTTAGCTCGTAAGGCTGCAGAGACAGATGCGAAAGTTATGGTGATGTGCGGAGTTCACTTTATGGCAGAGACATGTAAGCTACTTTCACCAGATAAAACTGTATTATGTCCTGATCTTAATGCAGGATGTTCACTGGCTGATTCGTGTAAGGCTGAAGATCTTAAGAAATACAAAGATGAGCATCCTGGTTATCAGGTAGTATCTTATGTTAATACGACAGCTGCTGTAAAGGCTCTGACTGACGTTGTTGTTACAAGTGGTAATGCAAAGAAAGTAGTGGATCAGTTGCCTAAAGATGCGAAATTGATATTTGGACCTGATTATAACTTAGGAAATTATATCAATGAAGTAACTGGTAGAGAGATGCTTCTTTGGAATGGTGGTTGTCATGTTCATGAGCGTTTTTCTGTATCAAAGATAGCTGAGCTTAAAAAACAATATCCTGATGCTATTGTTATGGCTCATCTGGAGTGTAAAGGTCCTGTATTAGCTTTGGCCGATGTCAAAGGATCTACAGCTACGATGCTTGACTTTGCTCAGCAGAGTGAATATAAGCAGTTTATTGTGGCCACAGAGGCCGGTATTTTGCATGAGATGCAGCGAACTTGTCCAGATAAAGAGTTTATCCCTGTGCCTCCAGAAATCTCAGAGAGTGGCTTAGAATGCAGTTGTAATGAGTGCCAGTATATGAAGATGAATTCTCTTCTTAAAATATATAACTGCTTAAAATATGGATGGCCATCTGTAGAGGTAGATTCTTCAATCGCAAAAGATGCAGTAAAACCTATAGAAAGAATGCTGGAGTTGAGTTAATCTCCAGCATTTTTCTTAATAACATCAATCTGTTTATGATTAACTATCCAGACACAGTCATATTTTTGTTTCTTTATTATTTTTGACCCTAATTCCTTAGCTTTCTTTAATGCATCAGCAGAACGTTCTATAGTTGTGTCTGAAATAATTTCCGGCCATTGGTAGTTTGTTTCATATTGTGCAGCAAGACCCCATCCGAAAGCTTCGTTAGGAATAACACAGAAGGAAGAGAGTTTCGGATAATCATCTTCAATTATTATAACATATACAGACTTTATAGGATTTCCTGTTTTTTGTATTGCCTCCTTTGCCATCTGCTTACCTATAAGTCCTGATTTGATAGATTCATCTATTAAATGAATATCAATCCATACAGCAGCTATTATCCATAAGAGAAATGAAAAGGTTATATGTTTAATATTGTCAACATAAGTTATAGAAAAAGCTATAATAATTGCTATCATAGTAAGGCCAGCATATGTATGCATCATACTGAATATTGTACCTAAATGTGGTGCAACAGAAATTATTAAACAGATGATAGTACATATAATTTTCCTATTAGCAAATAATTTAATTTTGTGTATGAATATAAAATAAAGAAAAGGTGCTGCCAATAAGAAAGTGATAAGTGCTAATAACAAATTTCTACTTGGTTGATGAAGTAAGTATATATAGTCTATAGTAATGAATGATGAAAACATAAATTTTACAATATTCCTTATTATTTTAAAATCATCTGGAATGTATTCTGGATGAATAGTAATATCTTTAGGAAGAAAAAATATAGCTAATGCATAAACAGCCATAATTGCTGTACCAACTAATAAATCTTTTCTCAGATTATTTTTGTCTATAATATCAAAGCCATAAGCTAAAATAGGACAAATCCATGCCCACATCAATCCATTTTCCTTGAATAAGGTAGCAATGAAAATAAGACTTATCCATACTATATACCTGCCTTTTTTCAGTTTAATATAAAATAGGAAGGCTATAATATCACAAGTAAGAGCATATACTTGGTTTTGGCTATCAATAGCTGATACAGTAGCCATTGTAGCTGGTGAAATAAAGAAGAATAAAGTAGATATATTATTTGCTGTCTTTGTGAATCCAAGTATATTCAATAAGCGATATAAAGCTATCGAGCAGAAAAGGTGACCTATAACAACAATGATATGATTAAAAGTAGGCCAAAGAATTTGTGGATTACGTCCTACGATATATCCTATCCAGGTATCAAAGGGTCGCCAATGGTAGCCATAGAAGAAAAAATGTTCTTTTATAAAGAATTGGTTAAAGTCAGGCTTTGTTGTCCCTGCCCAGTCATCATGTGTAGGTAAAATAGGTAAGACAGCGTATAATAAAATAGGTGCAAAAACAATTATAATTGCAATACTCCAATGCTTTCTTACTAATTTACGATAGCTATCTTGCATACTGTTCCTTTTTCACCTTTACTTGTCGCTGTTGCTACCATATATATGCCTGAAGCCACTCTTCTACCCTTCTTGTCACATCCATCCCAAACATATGTACCACCATTACTACGTCCTTCATTGACAACAATACCATTTGATGATAGTATCTTGATATCCGCATTAAATGAAAGACCAGTAATAGTAATAAGCCCAGTATAACCTGGTTCTACAGGATTAGGATAAGCCCATACATTATCTGAATTCATATCTGTATTAGTTTCTGTTGCATCGCTAATATATGAGCAAAGACCATTTTCTGTTCCAAAAAACACTTCACCAGAGGTTGGGTTGATGGCTATAGACATAACTGAATTAGAAAGTAATTTACTGTTTTCAATAGTGAAGTGATGTATCTGACTAATATTATCTGAACTTATCAGATAGACACCATTATTCTTTGTTCCAATCCACTTTCTATTACCTCCATCTATCGCGATAGATAAGACATCTATTCCAGCTAACAGATAGTCAGCATAACTGGTACCATCGTTTCTTGGTATTTTTACCTGAGTGAAAGTGCTACCATTATTATTTATTTCATTACTCTCAAGTATTATAGGTCCGGCATTAGTACCTATCCACATATTGTTTTCCAAGTCTTCAACTACACAGCGAACTCCATCATTTACAGACAATGACGCACCATCTTGGTTCACGAACGTCTCGTATACGGTAATCTTATCATTTTCAATATCATATTGATAGAGTGCTGGGGTAACCCAGTTGTTGTTTACAAACCACATCTTACCTCTACTATCAATGACACTATTACCCAATTCCCCATTACTTTTGTTAGTGAACCCGGCATCATTAAGTTTCATAAACTCCTTTTTATTGTATTTCTCGAATTCACCATTATTCATTTTTATAAGTGAAGCGGTAGGAGCCTGACTATTAAAAATCCATAGATTACCTCTATTATCGTATTTAACTCCAGATATAAGTTCAAATTCTTTATTTTTTAAATCAAAAGCTTCAATAGGACTGTTTTCGTTATTATAGAATTTGGCGAATTTACCATTGCTAAATTCGTAAAGTCCGTTTCTGCTACCTGAGAAAATATGGTTCTCGTCTGATGGATCTATATCCATACAAAAGGCTCCTGGATATGATACTCCAGTAACATCACTGATTCCTTCATTTTGATATATTTCCCATTGGTTGTCTTTTAGAATTTGGATACCACTGGAGTGATTATAGTCACCATTGCAGGTATACAGTTTGCCATTATAGAAACGCATAAAGCCAAAATAATTATACTTTGGTCCATCTGGTTTTAAAGTCTTTATAATGTCGATATACTTATTGTAATCGCTATTGTCTTCTTCAGGCAGTGATGTTGGATATTCAGGATGGTTTAGGGTGTAGGTATCAGAAATCTCACCGCGCTGCATATTTACCTTAACAATACCAAAACCACAAATAAGATAAGCATAAATGCCATCAATTCGGATACTGCTTACAGTTTTATCTTCTGTAGTAGTCTTTGTGTAAAGTGAAGAGATATTTGTGATATTGTTATTTGTATCTATAAGGTCAATATTTGAGTTCTGATAGACAGCAATCAGGCGCTTGGCTTGACGATTCCAAGCGATGAGTTTGATATTGGTATCAGACAGACCGTTTGTTTTGTCATAAGTATATATACTCTGGTCTTTCTGATTATACTGATAAAGACCATTGCTGGCGCGAACGAAAAGATTATCTCCAGTAGAGCAGATTTGTTGAATTTCGGAGTAGGCAAGGTAGTTTTTCCAAGTGCCGATTTGAGCAAAGGAATATTGAAATGATAAATGACAAATGATAAATGATAAAAAGAATTTATACATTATTATTTTCTCTTTAATAAGTATTCAGCGAGTTTCTGTGTGGCACGGGCTCGATGACTTATGTGGTTTTTGATTTCCATACCAAGCTCAGCAAAGGTCTTGTCGTAGCCGTCAGGTTTGAAGATAGGGTCGTAGCCGAAGCCTTCCCCTCCCCTACGCTCCAGGATGATTTCTCCTTCAACGATTCCTTCGAATTTATGGATCTCTTTGATTCTTGTACATCCACATGGACAGACATCCTTTTTCTTTATTAACGCAATAACTGTACGGAATCGTGCTTTTCGATTGTTATTATTTCCTAATTCTCGCAATAACCGTGACATATTTGCTTCAGCATCATGAGATTCGGCAGATGGATCTTCCATATTGGCATAACGTGCAGAATATACACCAGGTGCACCATCAAGAGCATCGACTTCCAGACCTGTATCATCAGCAAAGCAGTCCAAATGATAATTATCATAGATAAATTGTGCCTTTTGCATGGCATTCTCATCGAGTGTCTTACCTGTTTCTGGAATATCCACATTACATCCGATATCCTTCAGTGAGAGCACTTCGATATTCTCTCCAAGGATATTTCTAATCTCAGAGAGTTTATGCTGGTTGTTAGTTGCGAAAACTATCTTCATGATTTCTCTTTTGCTTCATTCAGTAATTATTTCTTCTCCTTGATTTTTACTCTCATCTCTTCAAATCCTTCTCCGTAGACACCAATAACACTCGACTGCGAAACAAAAGCTTGAGGATCAATCATCTTTATGAGTCGGAAGATATATGTACTTTCATTTTTCCTGGCCAGAATACAAAGCACTTTCATATTCTGTCCTGTGTACCAACCATGTCCGTCAAGAATAGTAACACCATGATTCATCTCAGTACCAATAGCATTGGCTATTTCCTGCCATTTCTTAGTAAAAATCATAAACTGGACAGACTGGCGACGAGCATTCATGACATAATCAAGCACATAGTTCTCCATTGCCATCACACAGAAACCAAACATTACCTTATGTGCTCGTTCAAGATAAGTGCCGAATTGTGGGAAGAACATACATGAGCCGATGATACAGAAATCTGCAGCGATAAGCACATTACCAAGAGAAACATTCGGATGGAACTTATTCACTGAAGCTGCGATGATATCAGTACCACCAGTAGAACCATTGTTCATAAACACTGTAGCCAGAGCGATACCAGTAATAACACAACCAATAATCATCGACATAAAATCCTGTCCCTCACCCATCAGTTTGAAAGGCAAGCCATTTTCCTGTTTTGGAATAATATCCTGAGCAAACATCAGCATAAAGTAGAGGGTGAAGATAGCGAATATGGTTTTCATCAGAAATTTCCATCCCAGTATCTTCAATGCTACTACAAGCAGGATTCCATTGATGATGATATAAGTATTTTCAAGATGGAAACCTGTGGCATAGTAGATAATTGCCGAAAGACCTGTTACACCTCCTGCCACAATCTGATAAGGCATCAGAAATACAGTAAAGGCAATGGTGTAAAGAAAGAGACCAAAGGCTATACTCAGATAGTCTTTGACCTCATTCCATATTAATTTATGATTCAGTGTCATTTATTTCTTCAGTACAATATTCACCATACGCTTAGGGACGATGATAACCTTTGCTACCTGGAAGCCTTCGATATACTTAGATGAACGCTCATCTGCCAATACAGCGTCTTGGATAGTCTGATTGTCAGCATCAGCGGGGAACTGCATCTCGAATCGGTTCTTACCATTGAATGCTATACCAAGTTTTACCTGGCTCTCTACAAGATATTCCTCATTCCATGTAGGCCACTGAGAGTCGCAGACACTACCATGCTCGCCCAAAGTTTCCCAGAGTTCCTCAGCAATATGAGGAGCAAATGGAGCAATAAGAATCACCAGGGTCTTCAACAACTCTTTATTCTTACATTTTTGTTGAGAGAGTTCGTTGACGCATATCATGAAGGCAGATATAGATGTGTTGTAGCTGAAGGTCTCGATATCTTGAGATACCTTCTTGATGAGCTTATGTACGCTCTTCAGGTTTTCTGGCGTAGCCTCACCCTCGAAGCTGTTCTGATAGAGGTTCCAGAACTTGCGAAGGAATCTGTGACAACCGTCGATACCGTTTGTATCCCAAGGCTTCGACTGCTCAACAGGACCCAGGAACATCTCGTAGAGACGCAGGGTGTCAGCACCATACTTCTCGACGATCATATCCGGATTCACCACATTGAACATTGACTTTGACATTTTTTCTATTGCCCAGCCGCATTTGTACTGACCATTCTCGAGGATGAATTCGGCATGTTCATACTCAGGACGCCAACCCTTGAAGGCGTCGATATCGAGTACATCAGCACTGACGATGTTTACATCTACGTGGATAGGTGTGGTGGTATATTGATCTTTAAGTCCGAAACTTACGAACTTGCCCTTGTCGGCACCTTCGTCCTCGATACGATAAACGAAGTTAGATCTTCCTTGAATCATTCCCTGATTGACTAGCTTCTTAAAGGGTTCATCCTCTACAGAGTAACCAGAATCATAAAGGAATTTGTTCCAGAAACGGGAATATATCAGGTGGCCCGTAGCGTGCTCAGTACCTCCAACATAAAGGTCAACATTGCGCCAGTATTCATCAGCATCGCGACTTACTAGCTGTTTCTCGTTCTTTGGGTCCATATAGCGCAGATAGTAAGCTGAGCTTCCAGCGAAACCAGGCATTGTGTTCAACTCGAGTGGGAAGACTGTCTTATTGTCAATCTCGTCTTTGCTTACAACCTTGTCGAACTTGGTATCCCAAGCCCACATTTTAGCACGGCCCAATGGGGGCTCTCCTGTTTCCGTTGGCTTATACTCGTCAATCTCAGGAAGTTCCAGAGGCAGACACTCCTTAGGAATCATATAAGGCATATCATCCTTATAGTAAACGGGGAATGGCTCACCCCAATAGCGCTGACGAGAGAAGATGGCATCACGAAGACGATAGTTAACCTTTACTCGTCCAAGTCCCTGCTCAGTAACAAACTTCTTTGTTGCAGCGATGGCCTCCTTGACAGTCAGTCCGTTGAGGCTGAACTTAGCGCTTGCAGAGTTACACATGATACCCTCTTTGGCATCGTAGCTCTCCTCAGAGACGTCAGCACCTTCAATCAATGGTATAATCGGCAGGTTGAAGTGCTTGGCGAAGGCATAGTCACGAGAATCGTGAGCAGGCACAGCCATGATGGCACCAGTACCATATCCAGCCAATACGTATTCTGCAATCCAGATGGGGATCTTCTCATCGTTGAAAGGATTAATGGCATAGCTGCCAGAGAATACGCCAGTTACCTTGTGGTCCATCTGTCGATCGCGCTCAGTGCGCTTTTTTACATATTCGAGATACTTTTCTACCTCAGACTTCTGCTCAGGAGTGGTGAGTTCTGCCACCAAGTCTGATTCAGGAGCTAACACCATAAACGTTACACCGAACATCGTATCAGCACGGGTGGTGAAGATAGTAAAGTGTTTGTCACTATCAGCAACATTGAATTCTACTTCAGTACCCTCAGAGCGACCAATCCAGTTGCGCTGTGTTTCTTTCAGTGAGTCTGTCCAATCGATCTCCTCAAGTCCATCAAGAAGACGCTGAGCATAAGCTGATACACGCAGACACCACTGGCGCATCTTCTTCTGCACCACAGGATAGCCGCCACGAACTGATACACCGTCCACCACCTCATCATTAGCCAACACAGTACCAAGCTTTGGACACCAGTTCACCATTGTATCGGCCAAATAGGCAATACGGTAGTTCATCAGTACCTCCTGCTTCTTCTTCTCAGAGAATCCAGCCCATTCAGAAGCTGTAAAGTGCAGCTCTTCAGTACCAAGAGCATTACAGTTCTCAGTGCCCATCAATTCAAAGTGCTCAATAAGCTTAATCGTTGGCTGAGCTTTTTGTGATGCTGTGCTGAAGTAACTCTTAAACATACGCTGGAAAGCCCATTGTGTCCACTTGTAATAAATTGGGTCACAAGTTCTTACCTCTCGCTCCCAGTCGAAAGAGAAGCCGATTTTGTCCAGCTGACTTCTGTATCTGTCGATATTCTCAAAGGTAGTCTTCTCTGGATGCTGACCTGTCTGTATGGCATACTGTTCTGCTGGCAGTCCGTAAGCATCGTAGCCCATCGGGTTCAACACGTTGAAACCCTTCTGCCGCTTATAGCGGGCATAGATATCACTGGCTATATAACCAAGGGGATGACCTACATGGAGACCGGCTCCTGACGGATAAGGGAACATGTTTAATACATAGTACTTACGCTTTGTGTTGTCCTCTACTACGCGATAAGTGCCATTCTTTACCCATCGCTTTTGCCATTTCTGTTCGATTTCTCTGAAATTGTAGTCCATTGTATTTTTATTTTAACTGTTTCTGTACATTATAAATGTGGCTGCAAAGATACGAATAAACGAACGAAAAACCAAATATATTTGGATTTTTCCTCATTTTATTGTATTATTTACCGTTCACCAGCTGGTGACTGGATTATGAAGCATCTGATGGCAGAGTGGGGACTTGAAGACGAGTTCTTCATTGATTCTGCCTGTATTGGCTTCTGGCATATCGGACAGTTATCGTATGCGCCGGTGTGGTAAGCGGCATGGATATACATTCGATCATTGTGTCCGACAGTTCTCCTCGAGAGGTAACTTTTAGCATATCCACGACTAAAGATAATCATTTATTTTTTAATTAGCAAGAAAGCAGAAGGAAATTGTAAAAATAGGGAATGTAAGAACATAAGTAGATAAAAGTTGTGTTATTGCATTCATTAATGGTACTGAAGGAAAGCAAATTTTTTTTTTTGAAGATAAAAAATGCTAAAAAGTTGTTTCTTTAATAATAAATACGTATCTTTGCGGTCTGAAATATATTCATTACTTTTTTAAACAAATACAAAATGAACAACGTACCTAAAATTAAAGTTGGAATTGTCGCTGTATCTCGCGACTGTTTCCCCGAGTCATTAGCAGTAAATCGTCGCAAGGCCGTTATTACTAAGTATGTAGAGAAGTTTGATGCTGCCGACATCTATGAGTGTCCTATCTGTATCGTTGAGAGTGAGATTCATGCTCAGCAGGCACTTGCTGATGTGCAGAAGGCTGGATGTAATGCCCTCGTTGTTTACCTCGGCAACTTTGGTCCAGAGATTTCCGAGACCATGATTGCTGACTGGTTCCAGGGTCCAACTATGTTCTGTGCTGCAGCTGAGGAGACTCAAAACGACCTGATTGATGGTCGTGGAGACGCTTATTGTGGTATGCTGAATGCCAGTCAGGCTTTGTCTCTGCGCAAGACTCGTGCTTATATCCCTGAGGAGCCAGTAGGCGATGCTGCTCAGTGTGCTGAGATGATCCATGAGTTCCTGCCAATCGCTCGCGCTATTGTTGGTCTGCAGAACCTGAAGATTATCAGCTTCGGTCCTCGTCCAAACAATTTCCTGGCTTGTAACGCTCCTATCCGTGCTCTCTATGATCTCGATGTTGAGATTGAAGAGAACTCAGAACTCGACCTGCTCGAGGCTTTCCAGAAGCATCAGGGCGACCCTCGTATTGACGATGTAGTTAAGGATATGGCTGCTGAGCTCGGAACTGGTAACAAGATTCCTTCAGTTCTGCCAAAGCTCGCTCAGTATGAATTGACACTGACTGACTGGATTGAGGGTCACAAGGGTTCACGCCAATTCGTAGCTATGGCCAATAAGTGCTGGCCTGCATTCCAGACCATGTTCGGCTTCGTGCCTTGCTACGTTAACAGCCGTCTTACGGGTCGCGGTATTCCTGTAGCTTGCGAGGTTGATATCTATGGAGCTCTGTCAGAGTACATCGGAACCTGCATCTCTCAGGATGCCGTTACACTGCTTGACATCAACAACACCGTACCTACCGATATGTACGAGGAGAGCATCAAGGGCAAGAAGTTTGTTTGCGATACATATACAGAGAAGGAGATCTTCATGGGCTTCCACTGTGGTAATACCGCTTCTTCTAAGGTTTGCAACTGCCAGATGTGCTTCCAGCGCATTATGGCTCGCGCTCTGCCTGTTGAGGTTACCAACGGTACCCTTGAAGGTGACATCCAGCCAGGTCTGGCTACAGTTTATCGTTTACAGTCTACTGCTGATACCAAGCTCCGTGCTTACATTGCTCAGGGTGAGGTTATCCCAGTAGCTACACGCTCATTCGGCAGTATCGGTATCTTCGGTATCAAGAACATGAGCCGCTTCTATCGTCATGTCCTTATCGAGAAGCACTACCCACACCACTGCGCTGTTATGTTCGGTCATCAGGGTAAGTATCTCTGGGAGGTTCTTAAGTATATGGGCATCCCCGTTGACGAGATCGACTACAACTTCCCGAAGGGAGACTTCTATCCAACAGAGAATCCATTCGCATAATAAAGCAATAGTTTTCTACCATATCCCGCCTTGCGTTTCGAAAGATTCGCAAGGCGGATTTTTATTGTTTTTCTTTGCCATTTCAGAAAAAAGCATTAACTTTGTCGCTCGAATAAAAAGTCAATGGTAATGGCAAAGAAAGATGGTGAGCTCACTCCGATGATGAAGCAGTTCTTCGACCTTAAGGCAAAGCATCCGGATGCTGTGCTGCTGTTTCGTTGTGGTGATTTCTACGAGACATATTGCGATGATGCCGTTACGGCATCAAAGATATTAGGTATCACACTCACCCATCGTAATAATGGTGCTGGGGTGAAAGGTGATGAGATGGCAGGATTCCCCCATCACGCTCTTGACACCTATCTCCCTAAGCTGGTTAGAGCAGGCAAACGTGTAGCAATCTGTGACCAGCTCGAAGACCCTAAGCTCACCAAGAAACTCGTAAAACGAGGCATAACAGAACTTGTAACCCCTGGTGTGGCTCTTTCTGACAATGTGCTGAACTATAAGGAGAACAATTTTCTTGCTTCTGTACATTTTGGAAAGGTGTCTTGTGGAGTGTCTTTCCTTGATATTTCTACAGGAGAATTTCTTACTGGAGAAGGCACAACGGATTATGTTGAGAAATTGTTGGCTAATTTCTCACCAAAAGAGCTTCTTTATGAACGAGGAAGAAAACAGAATTTTGAGCAGAAATTCGGCAATAAATTTTTCACCTTTGAACTCGATGACTGGGTTTATACAGATCAGACGGCCCGTCAGAAGATGTTAAAGCATTTCCATGTTAAGAATCTTAAGGGTTTTGGTGTTGATCATCTGCATAACGGTGTTATTGCTGCCGGTGCCATCCTGCAATATCTCGAACAGACGCAGCACACTCAGATAGGACATATCACCTCGATTTCCCGTATAGAGGAGGATAAGTATGTACGGCTGGATAAATTTACTATTCGTAGTCTTGAGCTGATTTCTCCTATGCAGGAGGATGGCAAGTCGCTGCTGGATGTTATCGATAAGACAGTGAGTCCTATGGGAGGACGATTATTACGTCGTTGGCTGGTGTTCCCATTGAAAGATGAGAAGCCTATCAACGAACGTTTGGACATTGTGGATTATTACTATCGTGAGCCTGATTTCCGTCAGTGCATCGATGAGCAGATTCATCGTATTGGCGATCTTGAGCGTATAATCTCGAAAGTGGCTGTAGGACGTGTTTCACCTCGTGAGGTAGTACAACTTAAGATAGCTTTGCAAGCCATTCAGCCAATAAAGACTGCTTGTCAATATGCTGAAAATGAGGCTCTTAAAAGGGTAGGGGAGCAGATGAATCTTTGTGAGAGCCTTCGTGATAGGATAGAGAAAGAGATACAGAATGATCCACCGCAGTTGGTGGCTAAGGGTGGTGTTATCCGTAATGGAGTAAATGCCGAACTTGACGAGCTCCGCCAGATAGCCTATTCTGGTAAGGATTATCTTCTTAAGATACAGGAAAGGGAGGCTGAAGAGACAGGTATTTCGAGTCTTAAGATAGGTTACAATAATGTCTTCGGATATTATCTTGAAGTACGTAACACCTATAAGAATCTGGTACCGCCAGAATGGGTTCGTAAACAGACTTTGGCTCAGGCAGAGAGATATATCACTCAGGAACTAAAGGAATATGAAGAAAAGATTCTCGGTGCAGAAGATAAGATATTAAGCCTTGAGGCAAAACTCTTTAACGACCTTATTCTTAGTATGCAGGAGTATATACCTCAGATCCAGATCAATGCGAATATTATTGCGCATTTAGACTGTTTGTTGAGTTTTGCAAAGACTGCTGAGGAAAATAGATACATCCGTCCTGTGATAGATTCTACTGAGGTAATAGATATCAAGCAAGGCCGCCATCCTGTGATAGAGCAGGAATTGCCTCTAGGAGAGCGTTATGTGCCTAATGACATATTGCTCGACAATGAGCGCCAGCAGATCATTATCATTACTGGTCCGAATATGGCTGGTAAATCGGCACTGTTGCGTCAAACTGCTCTCATTGTGCTGCTGGCCCAAATCGGTTGTTTTGTACCAGCAGAGGCAGCGAGAATTGGTCTGGTGGATAAGATTTTTACTAGGGTAGGGGCCTCGGATAATATTTCGCTGGGAGAATCTACGTTTATGGTGGAGATGACTGAGGCTTCTAACATACTGAATAACGTGTCATCTCGTTCTTTGGTGCTCTTTGATGAATTAGGACGGGGTACGTCGACTTACGATGGTATAAGCATCGCCTGGGCCATTGTGGAATACCTGCACGAGAATGCTAAAGGTCACCCGCGAACATTATTTGCCACTCACTATCATGAACTCAACGAGATGGAGAAGAATTTCTCTCGTATCAAGAACTATAACGTCTCTGTTAAGGAGGTTGATGGCAAAGTGATATTCTTGCGTAAATTAGAACGGGGTGGTAGTGAACACTCATTTGGTATCCATGTGGCAGAGATTGCTGGTATGCCTCGCTCGATCGTGAAGCGCGCCAACGTGATTTTAAAGCAGTTGGAGGCCGAAAATGCCTCTGTAGGTACTGTCGGCAAGCCTACAGCAGAGATTGCATCTTCTCGCGAGGGTATGCAGCTGAGTTTCTTCCAGCTCGATGATCCTGTATTGTGTCAGGTTCGTGACGAGATTCTCGGCCTCGACGTGAACAACCTCACTCCTCTCGAAGCCCTCAATAAGCTCAACGACATCAAGAAGATTGTTTCAGGGAAATAATTTGCTTATTGGAAACAATTTATTCCCAGTATGGGAACAAGACGTTCCCACGCTGGGAATATCATGTTCCCATACTGGGAATAAATAGTCAGCCTTATTGTCTCTTCTGCTTAGCCTTAAGCCCTGTTCAGCCGAATTTGTAATTCGGCTGCAATGAGTATAAGCATTTGTAATGCGCTTATAAAAAAGGGCGGTAAGCATTCGATAAACCACAGGTTGTAATACCTCTATACCATAACAATAGCAGCTACAATCACATTGGACTGTAGCTGCTATTATATTTTGTGGTACCTATATGTTGTACCTATATCATGTCGTCTTAGTCATGACAGATTCTGGATGTGTAAGCTTCCACTTATGTGGTAGCAGTTGTAATAGTTCCTCATATGATGCTTTTGTATGATATGGCATCTGGCTTATTACATTATTCAGATAGTCTCTCGGATTGACATCATGGTTTCTGCATGTTGCCAGCAGTGAGCAGACGACAGCCATGTTCTGTGCTGCCTCATGGTTGCCGCAAAAGAGGTAGTTCTTCCTGCCCAGCGTGACGGGACG
>FLNV01000217.1_pt1 | contig 31398 bp, 20 predicted proteins | sample 1140351 | NCBI WGS metagenome assembly FLNV01 (sample SAMEA3878207, study PRJEB12797) | bioreactor metagenome | biome: Moose rumen | place: Sweden | collected 2011-10
TTCAGCGACATCCGCTATGATGCCACGCTGAGCGGGACCGTGGGCGGCGGCGACCACTCCGCCCTGTGGCTGCACTCCAACCGCCACGGCATCGCATCGGGCGAGACCAACTCCGGCTACCTGCGGGGAGGCGTGTTCCGGTCCTACAGCGCCGACTCGCTCTATCAATGGCGCTATGGCTACGGAGCAGACATCGCAGTGGCGGCGAACCACGCGTCAACCCTCATCATCCAGCAACTTTACGCTGACATCGCCTGGAAGAATGGCCTGCTGACCATCGGCTCCAAAGAGCAGCCGCTGGAGATGAAAGACGGCCGTTTCAGCAGCGGCGGTCTGACCCACGGCATCAACGCAAGACCCGTTCCGCAGGTGCGGCTCGAGCTGAAAGACTGGTGGACCATCCCCTATACCAAAGGTTGGCTGCAGCTGAAAGGCCATATCGCCTACGGAATGATGACCGACAAGAACTGGCAGCACGACTTCACCCACCGCACCCACCGCTACACCGACAACGCCCTCTTCCACAGCAAGGCCGGCTATCTGCGCATCCAGAACGATGACTACGACTACCCGCTGTCGTTTGAGGCCGGTCTGCAGATGGCCTGCCAGTTCGGAGGCACCACTTACACGCCGAACAACGAAGGAGGCATGAACAAAATCAAGAACAGCAAGGGCTTCTCCGCCTTCTGGCATGCGTTTGTGCCCGGTGGCGGCGAGGTGCAGGAACAGGGTACCGCCTTCGAAAACACCGAGGGCAACAACCTGGGCAGCTACCTCTTCCGGCTGAACTGCAACAAAAAATACTGGCGGGGCGCCATCTACTTCGAGAAATACTTCGAGGACCAGTCAGGAATGTTCCAGCTGGACTACGACGGCTACGGGAGCGGTGAGAACTGGAATTCGAAAAGTCGCCGGAAATATTTGCTTTACGACTTCAAGGACATGCTTCTGGGACTGGAATATGAGCAGAAGGACGGCACGTGGTTCAGGAATCTCGTCGTGGAGTATCTCTACACGAAATACCAGAGCGGCCCTGTCTACCACGACCACAACAAAGGGCGGTCCGACCATATCGGCGGAAACGACAACTACTACAACCACCACATCTACCCCGGATGGGAGCACTGGGGCGAGGCCATCGGCAACCCCCTCTTCTACTCCCCCATCTTCAACGACAACGGTGAGGTAAGCTTCATGAACAACCGGTTCATGGCCTTCCATATCGGCATCGGCGGCCAGCCCTCCAAGGAAATCAGCTACCGGCTGCTCGGCACATGGGAGGAAGGACTCGGCACCTACCGGAAACCGTTCTCCCAGAAGGAGCACCAGCTGAACTTCCTCGCTGAAGGAACATACAGCCCGCTGTCCACCCGTCTGCGCGGATGGTCTGCCACGGTGGGCGTAGGACTGGACATCGGCGACATCATCGGCGACAACTTCGGAGTGAACGTGTCAGTCAGGAAGCAAGGACTGCTGACCGGTGGAAAACGGAGGAAGAAATGAACTCACTGAAAGAACGGATATTAGGCATCGCCTACGAAGAGGCTTTCTGGCGAAGTCAGTTCGGCGTGAAGCGTGCCCGTAAGGGGCTCTATGCCTGGAGTCGTTATGGGCGTGAGATCATGCTGAAAAACTTCGATATCGTGAGTTTTCTTGACGAATGGGAGCAGACACATGGGATCCGTCCCAAAGTGCTCGATGTGGGAGCAGGCGCCAGTTTCTGCACCGGCAACCTGGCCCACGGGAAAGAGATAGACCTCCACTGTATCGATCCACTCGCCACTTACTACAACAAGGTGATCCGCAAGACACGCCCACAGCATTTTCCTCTCGTGGAATTCGGCGCCATCGAGCAGCTTTCGGCCTTCTATCCCGAAGGCGACGTGGCGTTCATCCACGTGCAGAATGCGCTGGACCACAGTCGCCAGCCCGTTCAGGGCATCGTGGAATGTATGCGTTGTCTGGCACAGGGCGGGATACTCTACCTGAAGCACTTCCCCAACGAGGCAGAACGCGAGAACTACCGCGGATTCCACCAATATAACATAGACACGGAAAACGGCGAGCTGACCATCTGGAACAAGTCAGAACGGCACAACATCAACCGAATGCTGGATGGATTCTCCAAGATTGAAGTGACGACCTCCGACATCGGCGAGGTCATCGCCGTCATCACGAAGACCGGCGATGTGCCGTCCTCGCTCTATGACGACAGCAAGAACCTTCGTGAGGTGTGCGAACTGCAGGCACAAACCGCTGAGGTTTTCAACAGCTTCGGATTCGCGATGAAATACCACACGAAACGGCGGTTTTACATCATCGTGCAAAATATGATGCGATGGGTATCGCCCCAGTTCAAGGCGAAACTGAAGAAGTGGATGAAGAAGAAGACAGGAAAGTGAAAAGTGAAAAGTGTATTTACTCATTATAATGGGCATTCGGCATTGTGACATTCATAAGCAACAGTATTGTCCGTTAAAAAGTAAGCTGCCTCAATTTGATGAAGACGAGAAGACAAGAAGACGAGAAGACGAGACGATTGTCATCCATGGATGGCATTCATGCGGAACAGACGATGAGTCAAGTTATTTTTTAAATCTCACTTAATAGTGAAAAAAGGATATGGATAATTGAAATAATTTAACATTTTTTGGGATATGAATAATAAACTTGCATATATGGCCGTTATTATGGTAGTGGTTGCGCTGGCAGGCTGCTCTATAGAGACCTCCCACAACGGAGCCCTCGACGGCTACTGGAAACTGAAAACAGTGGACACACTCTCCACGGGCGGCACATGCGACCTGAATGACGCCAGCATATTCTGGTCCGTCCAGAAAGACCTGCTGACGGTGCGCGACAACAACGACCCGACGAACCGCGAATACGTCTTCCGGTTCCAGCGTTCCGAAGGAACCCTCATACTCTCTGAAGGGCAGCGCTACGACCGTACCAACGGGAATGTGGACGTGGACGACCCGTCAGTTCTCAGTCCTTACGGCATCAATCACCAGCCGGAGACCTTCAAAGTCGATTACCTCACCCACCGTGTGATGACGCTCAGCACCGAGGAGTTACGCCTCAATTTCAAGAAATTCTAAAGCAGACAAAACAACATGATCAAAGAAGAGCTCGTATCCATCATCATGCCGACATACAATTCGGAGAAGTTCGTTGAGGAAAGCATAGAAAGCATCCTCAGCCAAACCTATCCGAACTGGGAGCTGATTATCACTGATGACAACTCGAGCGACAACACGCGCGCCATCCTTCAGCGCTACGCAGCAGAACACAAAAAAATCAAGATATTCTTCCTCTATCAGAACTCAGGAGCCGGCTACTGCCGCAACAACTCCATCAAGCACGCCCGCGGCCGCTATATCGCCTTCTGCGACAGCGACGACTGCTGGGCACCGGAAAAGCTGGAACGTCAGCTGTCCTTCATGCAGGAGAAAGACTGTTGCCTGTGCTACAGCAGCTACTACACCTGCAATGAGCAGTCGGAACTGACGGGCGTGGTGAAAGTGCCCCCCACGCTGACGCTGAAGGACATGAAGCACGACAACAAAATCGGCTGCCTCACCGGCATCTACGACACGACGAAGTTCGGCAAGTTCTACATGCCCCCCATCCGCAAGCGTCAGGACTGGGCGATGTTCCTGAACATTCTGAAGAAATGCAAGATAGCCTACGGCATCACCGACGAACTCGCCTACTACCGCATCCTGGACAACTCCATCTCCCGCAACAAGCACACGCTCGTGAAATACAACGCCGAGGTCTACCAGAGCATCTTCGGCTACTCCAAGTTCAAAGCCTACTCATACCTCTATTTCTGCTTCATGCCCAGCTACCTGGCCAAGCAGATGCGCATCAAATACCACTCGATGAAGCTGCTGAAGAAGCTGGGAAGGAAAAAGAAAAAGAAATAGTAATTCCTGCATAGCCAGACTTTGTGATAATATGTGTGAATTGACCATAATCATGCCCGTCTTCAATCATCCAGACACCACCAAGGTGATGATTGACAGCATCCTTGAAAACACCTATAAGGAATTTGAGCTTATCGCTGTAGACGACGGATCAGACAAGGCAACCCTCAACTTACTTCAGTCTTACCAAGAGTCAGACTCCAGAGTAAAAGTGATAAGGCGAGAGGCCAACGAGCCCAAAGGTCCACAGACCTGCCGGAATAAAGGTCTTGACCATTCTCATGGACAGTTCATCATCTTCTTTGACTCGGACGACCTAGTCACTCCCACATGCCTTGAGAACCGCGTCAACGCCATCAAGTCAAGGCCAGATCTAGACTTTATGGTTTTCCCATCGGGAAGGCTGACAGAAGGTGAACTCGACCCAACCCCCGACGCAATGGTTTTCGGGCACAAACTCTATGACAACGACTTGCAGATGTTCGCCCGGAGAAACCTCCCCTTTATTGTCTGGAACAATATTTACCGCCACGACAGCCTCGTAAAATCCGGCATCAGGTGGGACATCCACCTCAAGTCACTTCAAGACGCAGACTTCAATCTCCAGGCCCTGCTCAAAGGCTTAAAATACGACTATGCCCAGGTCCGTCCGGACTATGCCTACAGAATAGTATCCAATTCATCGTCAGTCTCTTCAGGGATCATTTCCGATGCACACAAAAAAAGTCATATCTACGCCATAGACAAGTTTTTCAGCACCATCATTGCCCAATATGGCCACAAATACGACAAGGACATCACAGAAGGAGCCTTGAAGATATGTTATAGCGTCATAAGAGCAAAACTCGACAAGCAATTTGCCACCGACATGGCAAATTGCATCCGAAAATATAATAAACAAAAAGCTTTATCGTTTATCATTAAAGTAAAATGTTGCCAGATGCTGAATTATCTGATACCTTGGAAGAGGGCAAGACAACTGGCATTCCTGCCTTTCCTTATCAGAACTTCCACGGCAATCAAGAAAAAAATAAACAAATTAGAACGAGAACACAAACATGACGCATGATAAGGCTCTCCATCATAATTGTAACTTATAATTCCGAAAAAGACATCTTCCAATGTCTCGATTCCATCTATTCACAATCCGACTTATCACATGATGAATTCGAGATTATCGTTGTTGATAACGACAGCAAACTCGTAGATGAGATGTTTTCGAAAATCAGAACCGACTATCCCTATAATATCCGGCTGATAAAAAATCCCAAAGGAAACGGTGGCTATGGACAAGGCAACAATGTTGGAATCAAGGAGGCAGAGGCTCCAATCATCCTCATCATGAATCCCGATATCAGGCTGATACAGCCGGTCTTCCGGACAGCCGTAGAGCATATGGAGGCCCAACCAGATGTTAGCATGTACGGAATGAAACAAATGCTGACGGAGAACATACCTAGCCATAATTCCATCAGCTGCACCTATATGATGAATGGCTACGTCTACACCATCATGACAGCACTCGCCAACAGAAGGGACTATTTCAACCCCAAGTACATGCATTTCTCTGGAAGTTGCTTCTTTATCCGTAAATCCCTCTTCGAATCCATCGGCCTATTCGATGAGAGTGTTTTCATGTACGGCGAAGAGGATGACATCCATTACAGGATGAAACAGAAGCATGGAGCCAACATGGTATATAACCCCAGCCTTCGATACATCCATCAGACCCTCGAGCGAAAGCCAACGCTCGCTTATCAAAAGAAGCTGGTTGAGGTGGCAATACGTCAAAATGAGAAAAAAGGTTACTCGAAAACAAAAACCGTGAAGAACCGCATCCGTAATAACCGGATGTTACTCTTCCGAGAATGGCTGAAGCTAAAACTCGGCAAGGGTAACCAAGAACTATACAATCAACTCAAATCCTACATGGATTACCTTAAGAGTCTCAGGCAGAAATCAGAATCCGCAAATTGAGTATTCAAAGTTTTTTTATTCCGTCCGCATCAGAAGGATGGTACATAGGAATAAATGCATAAGAACTAACTCCTTTGGTTCTTAGGCTTATACACTCTCACCCAATCAAATTCAATATAAGCTGGAAGAGATTTTGTGTCAAGATATTTTGCAGACTTCGTCCCCCACTGCATACTCAAAATCAAAAACTCAGGATATACAGTGTAAGGATATTGCCCCTCGGACACATACTCCAACTTACGAGGATATGTAAACGTGACGTTATCATCCACTCTGAAAACTAACGCATCTTTCAGAATCTCAACTGAATATACGTGCCATTTGCCGGGATCCACATCAACAAACTTAAGGCTCTCCTTTGAGTTAGCCTTCTTCCTGTTGTACAAGTGTGCATTGTGTGTGTTATGCTGAATCTTCATGTCCAGATTGAAATGCTCCATAATGTCAATCTCAGCATATTTCGGATCGGTCACTCCCTTAGTGTTCTTGTTGTGTCCCATCCAAATCGCAGGCCAACAGCCCATCACACTCGACATACGCGCACGTACCTCGATCTTTCCCTCAAGAACCGTGTATTTATTCTCTGTGGTAATGCCGCCTGTCACAACTCTTGCTGTGTCTCCCTTCGCCCATCCTGTGTTGTTCATACAGTAAAGGCGCAGACGCCCTTTCTTCAGCTGATACAGACGGTTCTCGTTCGACATGTGGCGGTTCCACTGGCTGGTGCGGCGTTTGCATTTGCTCCATTTTGTCTCATCCAGTTTTTTTCCGTCGAAATTCTCTTCCCAGTCCAGCCGATACTCAGGCGATGAATAAGGGCGTTGACTAGAGATTACGATTGTGTTGTCGGATGCCGTCAACTTCACGACAATCCCTCCCAAGAGAAAAAGGGATACTATCAAAAAGGCCCAAAAGGTATTTTTTCTACTCATAACAACTTCAATTATGTGGAATACAAAGTTACAAAAAGAAGTACATGATGACAAAATAAAAATGCAAAAAAACAGAAAAGGCAAAAAAAAACAAATCTTTTCCTCATCAGACTGCCATTATGGGCTTAAAATTGAACAAAAAGAAGAGTCCAGGCACATTCTGCAATAGACCAGGAATAAAAATGGCAACATTCAATAATGTGATAAATAATCCTGCAAAAAATGTTGGCATTTCATGTTTTTTTTGTATCTTTGCCTTGATTTTTGTATTTTTTCCCAGCTTTATAGACATGACAAAGCATGGCAAAAGAAATAGCAAAGTTCAGCCTTCAGCAGCACATTGTTGTTCAAGGACTCAAAAATATTTACACAAAAGATGTAAAGTGTTGTGAACTTGACGTTTAAAGAATATGAATGTAAAAAAAATATATGGATGGCTTCTTTCTGCGATAACAAAAATAGCAGGGATTAATGCTGCGAAACAATTTGACTCAAAACTAAGATTCCACAGAAAAATCAATTTGAAGAATCCCGAGTCACTGTCCGACAAAGTATCGTATATCGAATTGCATGATCAGTCACCATTAGCCCCAATGTGTACAGACAAAGCAGAAGTGAGGAAATACGTAGTCCAAAAAGGATTTAAGGACATCTTGATTCCCATAATTTTAGAACCGACAGACTCGATTGAGAAAATAGACTTCAAAAAACTTCCTGAAACATTTATATTAAAAGCCACCCATGGATGCAGAATGAACTATATCGTCAAGGACAAGAACAGGTTAGACGAGGAAGAATGCAAGGGAGTAATGAGAAAATGGCTGCAGACCACATACGGCACATATTCAATGGAACCCCATTATTTAAGTATTCCTCCAAGAATTTATGCAGAGCAGTATATAGAGGACTTAAACGGACTTATAGACTATAAGTTCCATTGTCTCAACGGCAAGCCCGAGTTTTGCCTTGTTTGTTCGGGCAGAAGTGACAAAAAGGGTGAGAGCATGGGAGTTCTTTTAAGTCTTTTTGACATGGAGTGGAAGTTCATTGATGAAATCGTAGATTACAAAAATGAGAAAAGAGGCCCGTCCGACATACCAAAACCAAAACAATTTGACAGGATGAAAGAAATCGCTGCAGAATTGTCGAAAGACTTCAAGTTTGTCAGGATTGATTTATATGAATACGAAGGGAAAATTCTCTTTGGTGAAATGACCTTTTCTCCTGCATGCTGCGTTTTCCCATATTTCTCTGATGCTTTTGACAAGGCAATGGGAAAGAAATTAGTATTATAGTTGGATTTAAACGATAGTAATTCTATGCATTTATATCTGAAGGAAATAAAATGGATACCATTCTGCATGTGCGCGGTCCTATTGATAAGGGCTTGCGTATCATTGTATCTGTTTCCTGCGACTCAGATGTTGTCATACGCAGTGTTAGGATTAAGCATATTGAGTTTCGTGTTTTTGGGTGTACTATACCTCACTGAAAAGAAAATAACCGTATTTGGTGCATTGACCATCTTATATTTTGCCGTCTTATTTATATCCACCCTTTTCAACGGCATGAATATTCTGACAGTGATTTATATGACCATTGAGGTATTGCTGCCTTTATGTCTCTTCGCTTTTTATAAAGACCACATTTCCGTCATCATAAAATCCTGCGGTTTTGTTTTTTCCTTTATTATCTATGCCAATCTGGCTGTAATGATATTGTTTCCCGGATGGATGTTCGAAGCCGTAAGAGTTGGCGATGCCTTTCTTCTTGGGGGAAATTATAATCAGATGGGTGCGAGAATGATGTGTGCGATTGTTGCGAGTGTCGTCTGCGTGAGATACAGTAAATGGTGGGTTCTCAATACTGTGCTCCTCGTTATAGTCTCAGTCTTCACACTTCTGATCGTGGGCTCTATGACATCTATCGCCAACATATTGGTGTATTCCCTGTTCTGCCTTATTCCCTCACTGAAGTTGAGGAAAATGGCCATTGTCGGCCTATTCTCCGTATTCCTGTTTTTTCAGGTTTTTATTGTGTTTTATGGTGAGGGCATCCATCACAATGAATTTGCAGTCTACATAATTGAAGACGTGCTGGGTAAAGACATCACCTTCACGGGCCGTACATATCTATGGGACAGGTCAGTGACCCTGATAGGTGAATCACCAATCATCGGATATGGATGTGTGGACAAGGAGTGGTTCACCACCTACCTACATGCCAAGGCCATCGGTCCTCATGACTTCATTCTGGGCCAGCTGCTGGAGGGAGGTATCCTGCTGCTTGGTGTGTATTTGGCAATATGTGTGGTAGCCATCAAAAGATTGTTGAACCACTTTGACTCTTATGCCAGCTATATACTGATGGGAATAACCACCCTTATGTTTATCATGGTAATGGAATTCTATCACGTGTTCTTTATCATGTTTTTATTGTCATTGGCATACTACTATAAAGAAATCGTCAATGAAAAGTCGAAAGGCGACTCAGTCTTACTTAAAACGGATGATAACAGCCACAATCCTTGACAGGAAAAACAAAAAATTATACTTGAAGGGCGATTTCAGATAGGTTGAGACATACGCCCCCACTTGTCTGCTCACATTGGCCAGCCTGCTCATAAACTTGGGTTTGGAGCGCCCTGCCGACTTGGCCCTGACCCTTCTCATATATACGGCGTTCTGCTCAGCCAGTTTGATTTCCTGAATATTCTTTGAGATGGTGGCCATAAACAGAGAGTCCTCTCCAAGCTTGAAATTCGTATTAAACCGGCAATTTCCTATAACCTCCCTCGGCAATAACTTACCGCATGCCGACGAAAAGAAACTTCTTGCAGACATAATCGTGACATTCTTCCTTTTCTTGTTATTCTCATATGCCTGTGCCATCCAGCTTTTTTTCTGCGATCCGTCAACCTCAGAAAAATCTATCATATTAGTAACCACAATCGAATGATTGTCTGCTTTTTCAAGTAAGAGAGCGAGATAGTCATCGGTTGCCCAGTCGTCATCGTCCATAAAAGTAACATAATCAGCGTCAGACTGTTCAAGCCCTATATTTCTTGCATTAGACACCCCAGCCGTATCCGTATGAATCATCCTGACATTCAACGTGTCTGAATACTGATCAATGAGATGAACAATATAGTCGTCATAGGGCTGCCGGCACCCATTCAGCACAATAATGACTTCAAAGAGATTCTTATCCAGAGTCTGCCTGGCAAAAGATTTCACGCAATCCTCAAGATATTCCCCTGGCTTATATGTGGGTATGACAACAGTTACTCTTTTCATAGTCATATGCTTTTCTGTTGAAGTCAATTATTTTCGGCATGCATTTATATGTTATTTCCCATGCTTTAGGACAATCGTTATGGCAGGTGAAACGTAATGCCTTATTGAATCACACATTTACTGCCTAATATATCCAGAAACTCTTGAGAATAGTAGTCATGAAAACCGGCACATGAGGTAAAAGTCAACTCACCAACGTATGGTTTTCCTCCTATCTCATAGAAATCGACTCTTACCTGCGGTTCATTTCCTGCTAACCGTACAGCCATTTCCAGCATTTTATTCAGAGATTGTGGTTTCGGTAGTTTATTAGTTGTTGTGGTAGAATGGCTGGTTTCAATCGTATATTGCGGATAGAAATTCCAGTCCTTGTCATAAATCGAAAGGCATAGGCTGCTTTTCGTCCTGTCAGAACAAACCAGGATATATTCAGCCTTTCCACTGAGCACCCAAATCTTATAGTCGACCAACACGTCGGACACCACATTTTGTGATTTAGGGTTGAGAAACTCCTCTGCAATCACACAAGGTTTTATGTTGTTATAATGAGGCTCGACCAACCTGTCGCCAAACTTCAGTTGAAGCAATTCCTTCATTTTAGCCTGAACCGCCGGGATATCCAGCCGAGACTTGTCCTTGCATATCACAACATCCCCACTACCGTTATTCACCTTCATCACAAAAGAGTCAGGAAGGCGGTCCCACTGAATATCCTCAGCCCTGTCCCACTTTCCGTAAAGAATGGGCAAGTTATCTGCATATCCCAAACTTTCCACGTATTCTCTCATTAAGTATTTATCCGACAATCGCGTCCACAAACTTGTGTCGTGATTGAATTTCAGCCAGTTGATTTTCTCGTTGATGTCTTTGGGATGTTCCCAGTCAATTTTTTTGCCGAGTAAATGCTCATATAGTACTCCAGCCCACTTCTGTGGAGAATTCCGATATAAAAACCTGTAAAAGTGGTATCTGATAATACGCAAGTATTTATTTATCATTTTTTTAACTTCTTAAAAATATTGATGACAATTTGTTTCTCTGAGGAATCAAGCGAGGCAAAATATATTACTATCACATCGACAATGACCGCCACCGTGAATGTAATGACAAATCTATAGTTTGTAAGTGGCATCATCGTACAAAGAAAGCAGACTACAAGCAAAGCAAGTGTTGGTGGCATCACTCTGAGAAAGACTTGTTTGGAATATGCCGCTATTGAAAGAGTTGTCGTAGCCTTCAAATAGAAAAGGCGCAATATGAAGCATACACACTCCATGATAATATAAATAAACATCACCACTTTGACGTTCATTTCTAAAGTCAATGCCATCCAAACGAGGGGCAAAGTCAGAACCTTGGTCGTATTGACGAGCAAAGAGTAGTTTCGGATTCGCCCAATGGCTTGATTAGCGATACCAAGTCCAATCGTCAACTGGTCGCACATAGCCGCAATCACCACACATTGACAGAAGAACACGGTATTAGCGGACGCTCTCTCCTCTCCAAGCCATAAGGAGAGAATCGTCATCATTTCGAAGCAAAGTGGAATGGCAAACATAGAAAGCAGAAGAAAGCAGAATTTACTGGTTACTCCAGCCAATCTGAGCATACCCTCTCTGTCGCCTGCCCCTTCAGCCTTTATAACCCGAGGGCTCATGGCGTTTAGGATCGCCTGAGCCAGAAAAGCAGCCGACCCAGCCACTTGTGATGCAATGCCATAGGCAAAATTGATGACAGTGCCAAAAAAACGGTTCAGAAGAACAGCTATTCCCTGAGTTCTGAAAATGATGCAAGCAGTACTGTATATCGTCCATCCGGCGAAACTGAAAATACGTTTTATCTCACCACCTTTCACATCCTTAATCTTTGGCAACAAGGAACACTCTTCGTATTTATACTTGGCAAACAAAGAAAAAGCTAGCAAATTGAGTAATTGCACACAAAGAAGAATGAAAGCATAAAGCAAAAGCTTATCCGCATCGGAAACGAGCATGAAAAGCACCAATATAACCTTTAAGATTCCATCACAAACGTCGACTACAGAAATATAGACAATATTTTCCCTTGCGATAAACAACCCCCTGAAAGGAGCGGTTAGAAAAGAAATGAACATATTGGCCACAGCAAGCAGGAACACGTATTTTGCCACCTCAATCCTGTCGGGCTTAATATTCAGAAAACCATCCTTCTCATTAATAAGAAAGGGCATCATAGCCAAAAAAAGCAACACCAACAAAACGCCAAGTGTGATGTGCAGAAAAAGCGTATTAGAAAAGATGGACTTGACCTTTCTTAGATTGTTCTTTCCATAAAAGAATGAGAGATGCCTCTGAGTGGTCACGACCATTGCATTCGTAAGGAATGCAAGCATGGTGACGACCCCGGCCACAACCATAAAAAGGCCATAATCAGACTCTCCGAGTGCTTGCGTAACCAGTCTGGTGGTATATAATGAGAGGCAGATGTTGATGACAGTCCTCACATATTGCGCAAACACATTAATGAAAGTCCGCTTGTTTCTATCCATTACCAGCAAGTTTTAGCCCTTCATCACAATCATCACAGATGTGATGATAAATGTCATAAAAACAAAGCCCAGCACGAACAGCATCCGTTTTGGTCCTGACGGCTTTACAGGAACGACAGCATTCTCCAGCACAGTGAAAGCAGGTGTGTATTCCTGAATTTTAGCTTTGGCATTCTGTGCTTGAGTGAGCATAGCATTGTATGTGTTCAGTTTCAGCTGCATATTGTTTTCCAGCTGGTCGCGTTCGGAAATATAGGCTTGCAAAATGATGTCACGATGAGAGTCCACATACTTTGCGTATGCTGCACAGGCTTTCTCATATTCATCTTTAGCCTGTACAAGCAGTTTATAATAATAATTATAGTCTTTTGTCGCTTTTTTTGTTCGGTAGTCTGTGATGAAGGCCTGAATCTTTGAACGCACAGAATCCGCCACAGTAGCACAAATCAAGGGATCCTGATCAATCACATTGATAGTCACAGTAAAAGTTTGCTTGTCGACAGTACAGGTGACAGCCCCCTTTATGGCATCCAAGATGGATTGTTCATCATAGGAGAGCAGTCTCACATTGCTTGTTGGCTGTCCGTCAGCCGACAAACCATTTCCAGCGGCAGCAATGGCTTTTGGATCGTTTGGCTTATCTTTGAACTTTCTCATGAACTCCTGCATGTCTTTTCTCCACCATGAGCTGCGTTGATACTTCTTCATGTATGTGTAGTAGTCAGTAAAGATGTTTCCATCAAGCGATTTGACAGGAATCTTAAACAAATCGAAGATAAAATCAGACGATGCTACCAAGTCTGGATAGAGGTCTGGACGGATAGCGTCGGAAGAAGAGAAACTACCTATGTCAATACCGAAAGAAGACGCAAGTGAGGAGAGAGAGCCTCCGGTAGGAGATGACTCAGACTCAGGTGCAAGCGACACAGAAGACTGATACGTTCTTGGCTCCTCCACAATAAGCAGTGCAGCTATGACGCCGATAATAACACAGTTCAGTGCTATCATCCACCAGTATTTTTTCAGAGTCTTGTAAATTTTGACCAGGTCAAGTCTTCCATCGTCATCTACTCTGACTCCTTCATCATCTTCTTCATCTTCCTCGTCATATTCCTCCACGTCATCAGCATCATTGTCGGCGTAGTCCGTTTGCCGCTTGTCCAAGGTTTCCTCCTCCTGTTCTTGTGCTAAGGGTTCTCCCTCATTGTCGACATAGACACGAGCGTGGCTGTCTGCAACAGCAGGCTTGTTTTCTGCGTTTGAAACCTCAGTTGTGGAGGGTTCATCTGCGACAGCGTCAGCCGCATCTGCCAATGCTGGAGTTTCCACGTTTCCAGTCTGTTCATTGGAAGGTGTCTGCTCCAAGGGTTGGTTCTCCTTAATGTTTTTATCTTTGTTCTTTCTCATTTTTTTCAGTCCGTTTGAGTTACTTAAGCATATTGGCAATGGAGACCATCATCGTGGCGATGGAAGCAGATGTGGTACCAATAGACAAAGACTCCTGTATGGTCATCTTGTTCGGGTTGTTCTTCGACGGGACGACGATTTCGCATCCCGGCTGTATAGCTTTTTTGTAGTGTCGCTTGGCCATCTGCACGGAGCCGTTCTGATAGATGATATAAGTCTTTCGCTTCTTGGCGCTTTCTCCGTATCCACCCGCACGGTCGATGTAGTAAGAGAGTGTCTCTCCCTCCTTGAAGTTGATGGACGACGGATACATGACGTCACCACTGATTTTGACGGTACTTGAATATTGCGGAATAGTGAGTACGTCTCCGTTTCTGAGCACGATATTGTCTGCTCCATTCGGATTCTTCATGGCCGCATCGAGGTCGATAGCCACATAGTAAGTGTTACCGAGTCCGAGCTTCATGGTAAGCAGTGAGTCCGCACGGCTCATGTCGTAGTTCTTGTCCGTGTTGGTCATGCTCTCCTCATAGAGCGCAATCTGCTGTGCACGCAAGGCGGTCTGCCGCTGTTTTCGCTCTTCGTATGTGAGTCGTCTTTCAAGTCTGGCACCTTTGGCATATCCCACATCAGTGAGTCCACCCGCAGCCGCAATGATGTCGGTGAGTTTGTAGTTGTTGGACTCCATGGCGAAAGTACCCTCGAAGTTGACACATCCCTTGACGGTGACGGTCTGCTGCTCCATATAGTCAGGGCTCTTACGAACCATCACCTTATCGTTGGGTTGCAGCACGAATCCTCCGTCCTTCCCTGAGAGTCCGTCTGCCATGTCGAGGTTGAACACCTGTGCGATAGTGTCAGTTGCCTGCATGGCGTTCTTATTGGTGACACGGCGGTAGACATCCACACGTGCATGAGAAGCAGCGTCGGTTGTACCTCCTGCCTGCAGTATGACATCACGTATGGACATATTGTCGGCATACAGGTATTCGCCGGGGAAGTTCACCTCTCCGAGAATCTCGATAGTCTGTCGGCCGATGAGTTCCAATTTGCTCTGCACCACAATCTTGTCGTTCTTCTTCAGTGGCACGTCAGGGTCGACTCCGCTGAGCACGTTCTTCAGGTTGACAGAAATTGCCTCGGTGGTGAGGTCTTCCTTCTGTCGGTAGATAACCACCCGCTCTGCATAAGCGTCCTCCCGGAGCCCGCTGGCCGCCTCGATGAGGCCGCGGAGGGTATATGCGGTGCCGTTGATTTGGTAGTTACCCGGATACATGACGGCCCCTTTCAGTTCGGCCATATTGGAGTATCGCTGCAGCACACTGTCTACGTAAACCGAGTCGCCGTCCTGCATAGTGAAGCTGGGCATGTCGAACTCGTCGACGTTGTAGATGGCGTATTCCTTGTCGGTTGGACGTATGAGCCGTACGTTCTTGCGGTAGGCATCGCCGGAGAATCCCCCAGCATAGTCGATGAGCATGGAGAGCGTCTCGTTGTTGCGCATCTCGTAGAACATGGGGCGCTTCACCTTTCCACGGAGGCAGACGAGCGTCTTGTATGAGCCTACTACGATGACGTCGTTGTCCTGAAGTCGGACGTTGCCCGAGAGCACCCCGTTGAGTATGAAGTCGTAGATGTCGATGGTGGCAATCTGTCGTCCACCTCTCATCACCTTGATATCGCGGAGTGTACCGAGTTCTCCAATACCTCCCGCAGCATAGAGTGCGTTGAAGGCAGTGGAGAGTGCGCTGAGCGTGTATGTTCCAGGTGCTTTGACCTCACCCATCACCTGCACCTGAATGGAACGGGTCTCGCCCAGGGTAAGGCTTATCTGAGATGAGGAATAATATCTTCCAAGCACCCCTCTCAGTTTTTTCGTAGCTTCCCGGACAGTCAGTCCTGCCAGCTTCACCGGTCCCACGTTCTCGATGGTGATGGTACCGTCGGGCGAGACGGTGCCCTCAAATGTCTTCTGCGACGCACCCCACACGTCGACGAACACCTTGTCGCCTGCACCGATGCGGTAGTTCGACGGCGTGGGCATATTCTGGCTAGGTTCGAAAGTAAGATTCTTGTTATTGAAGATGTTATGTCCGAAAATCTGGTTCTGCTGGAATTCCTTCTTCAGTCTTTCTACCCTCACGAGGGAGTCAATGTCCATAAATGAGAGTTCGTCTTGCACCGTCTCCTCTGATGTGACATTGTTAGGCTGCACGAAGTTATTGTCGTCGGCGCGGTTTAGTCCGCGCTGGCGCTGCTCTGCCTGTGCCTGTGGTCCGTTGGTTCCGTTTACTGCGCCGACCCCGTTCTTCTGTCGCTCATACATCTGGCGGACTCGCTGGATTTGCTCAATCCTCACACCTCTCTCAAGCAGCTTAGGCACAAGCTGGCTTTCCGACACACCTGCGTTTTTCTGCTCAATCAGGAATTGGATGAGCTGCTCGTCGGACATACCCACCTGGGCGAACGCCTGCATGCCGAGCGATAAGAACGCAACGAGAATAAATAATTTCTTGTACAAGGAATTCATATTGTTGAATTTGATGTATTTTTTTGATGATTTTTTAAACGTATGAAGACGCACCACGGCGCGTCTCTACTACTTGTCTGTCTGAATATTGTCAAATACCTTAAATCTTGTCTCCCTTACCGATGGAGAAGACGGTCTTGAAGATGATTTTGAAGTCCAGCATGATCGTCCGCGTGCGGAGGTATTCGAGGTCATAGTCGAGCCGTTTGAGCATCTTTTCCATCGTGTCGGTGTATCCGTTGTAGATGGTGGCATAGGAGGTTACGCCGGGACGGCTGCAGTAAAGTAGCTGGTAGTCAGGATTGTGCTGCATGATCTGGTCGATGTAGAACTTCCGTTCTGGCCGGTATCCCACGAACGACATGTCGCCGATGAGCACGTTCCAGAGCTGTGGCAGTTCGTCGAGATGGTGCTCTCGCAGGAATTTGCCGAATTTGGTGAGTCGGTTGTCTTCCTTACATGCCAACTCCGGCCCGTTTTCCTCAGCCGCCACAATCATCGAGCGGAACTTGTAGATTTTGAAGGGTTTACCCTTGTAGCCTATCCGTTCCTGCGAGAAGATGGCAGGTCCTTCGGACGTGAATTTCTGAATGATGTAGATGACAAGGAACACCGGTGAGAGACATATAAGGCCGAATAAAGAGAAAAAAACGTCTCCGAAACGCTTCAGTCCTCTTTGCAGGGCGTTCATGTTGTCGATGGTGTCGATGGTCTCTTCTCTCTTATCTATATTCATTGTTATTGCAGTCGTATTTGTCATCATTTTCCAGTTCTTTTACAATAATAACGTATGTTAACATTTTTTATTGTAAAAAAAACTAAAAAAGCTAAGATAGTTTAAGTCACAGGTAGCCCCTGCGCAAAAACTTTGCAAAGTTACGGAAAAAAAGCGAGAAAAAAGAAACGAATAAGTTAAAAGTGAAAGCAAAGGGGCAAAAGATTGTTTTTTTATATCGTCAGACTAGGACAACTAGGAAAACTAGGGAGACCAGGGAAACTAGGATAACTAGGGAAACTAGGGAGACTAGGGAAACTAGGGAGACTAGGACAACTATAAAAACTGACCCCGAGAAAAAACAGTCAATTTGACAGAAAACAATGTCAAAATGACATTTACAGCATAAAGGAACAAATCTTGATGGAAAGAAGTCAGAAACTAAAAAAAGAAATGGAGGAAACATTATGAACTTTAAAAATTTCACAATCAAATCACAGGAGGCACTTCAGGAAGCCATCAGCCTGGTGGAGCGCAACGGCCAGCAGAGCGTGGAGCCCGCCCATCTGATGAGCGGAATCCTGAACGTGGGCGAGAACGTCACGAACTTCCTGTTCAGCAAGCTGGGCATCAACGCCCAGGCTTTCTCCGACATTATCCTGCGCGAGTCGCAGTCGTTCCCGAAAGTGAGCGGCGGCGAACCCTATCTGAGCCGAGAGACCAACGAGGTGCTGCAGCGGAGCATCACCCTGTCGAAAGAGTTGGGCGACGAGTACGTGTCGCTCGAGGCCATGCTGCTTGCCTTATTCTTGGTCGACACGAGCGTGTCGAAGATGATGAAAGGCATGGGCGTGAGCGAGAAGGCACTGAAACAGGCCATCTTCGAGCTGCGTAACGGCCAGAAAGTGCAGAGCCAGAGCAGCGAGGACACCTACCAGAGCCTGTCGAAATACGCCATCAACCTGATAGACGCAGCCAGGAGCGGCAAGCTGGACCCGGTCATCGGTCGTGACGAGGAAATCCGCCGTGTGCTTCAGATATTGAGCCGTCGTACAAAGAACAACCCGATTCTGATTGGTGAGCCGGGAACCGGTAAGACCGCCATCGTGGAAGGTCTGGCCCACAGGATTTTGCGTGGCGACGTGCCGGAGAACCTGAAGGACAAGCAGCTCTATTCGCTCGACATGGGCGCACTGATTGCCGGCGCGAAATACAAGGGCGAGTTTGAGGAGAGGCTGAAGAGCGTGGTGAACGAGGTGGTGAAGAGCGAAGGCAACATCATCCTTTTCATCGACGAAATCCACACGCTGGTGGGAGCCGGCAAGAGCGAGGGCGCCATGGACGCCGCCAACATCCTGAAGCCGGCGCTGGCACGTGGAGAGCTGCGCAGCATCGGTGCCACCACCCTCGACGAGTACCAGAAATACTTTGAGAAGGACAAGGCGCTGGAGCGGAGGTTCCAGACCGTGATGGTAGACGAGCCGGACGTGGTAGACTCCATCAGCATCCTGCGAGGCCTGAAGGAAAGGTATGAGAACCATCACAAGGTGCGTATCAAGGACGAGGCCATCATCAGCGCAGTGGAGTTGTCAAACCGTTATATCACAGATCGTTTCCTTCCAGACAAGGCCATCGACCTGATGGACGAGGCAGCCGCCAAGCTGAGGATGGAGCGTGACTCTGTGCCAGAGGAGCTGGACAACATCAGCCGTCAGCTGAAACAGCTGGAAATCGAGCGTGAGGCCATCAAGCGCGACGTGGACAGCGCGGCAGGCGCATCCACCGACAAGGACAAGGGCGCAAGCCAGCGTCTGAAGGACGTGGAGGAGAAGATAGCCAACCTCAAGGAAGAGGAGAAGCAGTACAAGTCGAAATGGGAGGCTGAGCGGTCGCTGCTCAACAAGATCCAGCACAACAAACAGGAGATTGAGCGGCTGAAATTCGAGGCCGACCGTGCCGAGCGTGAGGGCGACTACGGCAAGGTGGCAGAGATCCGCTACGGAAAAATCCAGTCGCTGGAGGCTCAGAACCAGTCCATCCACGAGGAGCTGACCCGCACTCAGAGCGGCGACGCGATGGTGAAGGAGGAGGTGACGAGCGACGACATCGCCGAGATTGTGAGCCGCTGGACCGGCATCCCGGTTACGAAGATGCAGCAGAGCGAGCGCGAGAAGCTGCTCCACCTGGAGGAAGAGCTGCATAAGCGCGTGGTCGGACAGGACGAGGCCATCCTGGCCGTGAGCGACGCCGTAAGGCGGAGCCGTGCCGGACTGCAGGATCCTAAGCGACCGATCGGGTCGTTCATCTTCCTCGGCACCACCGGCGTGGGAAAGACGGAGCTGGCGAAGGCCCTGGCCAACTACCTCTTCGACGACGACAGCATGATGACACGTATCGACATGAGCGAGTATCAGGAGAAGCACAGCGTCAGCCGGCTTATCGGAGCCCCTCCGGGATACGTGGGCTATGACGAAGGCGGACAGCTGACCGAGGCCGTAAGGCGTAAGCCCTACTCCGTCATCTTGTTCGACGAGATTGAGAAAGCCCACCCTGACGTGTTCAACATCTTGCTTCAGGTGCTCGACGACGGACGTCTGACCGACAACAAGGGACGGACGGTGAACTTCAAGAACACCATCATCATCATGACGTCGAACATGGGCAGCCACTTGATCCAGGACCGCTTCGAAGGGCTCTACAATCTGGAGAAGTCGGGGGCTGCCAGCGAGCAGACCATCCGCAACAAGCGTGACGAACTGATGGAGTCGACCAAGAAAGAGGTGCTGACGATGCTGAAGCAGCAGATCCGTCCGGAGTTCCTGAACCGAATCGACGAGATTATCATGTTCACCCCGCTGAACGAGCAGCAGATCAACGACATCGTCAGGATGCAGGTGGACGGTGTGGCACGTATGCTCTCTGAGAACGGTATCAAGATGCGTCTGACCGATGCCGCCATCAAGTTCCTGGGCAAGGCCGGTTTCGACCCCGAGTTCGGCGCAAGGCCGGTGAAGCGGGCCATCCAGCGCTACCTACTCAACGACCTGTCGAAGAAAATCCTGTCAGGCGAGGTGGACCGCGACCACGAAATCGTGGTGGACGCCAAGGCAGAAGGACTGGTGTTCAGGAATTAAGCGCGACGACTGAAGACGAGACGGCAGGGACACTGCCTGATCAGACCAACCGCATAAGACAGACAAAAAACAACAGTAAAGGGATGCACCCAAACAGGTGCATCCCTTTTTTGTGTTAGTTTTTATTTCAGATTATTGTCCTGCGATGATGTTGATGATGGCCACGATGTCGGAGATATCCACCTTGTTGTCACCGTTCACGTCAGCGTTCTTGTAGGTGGCAGTTCCGGCAATCTGGTTGATGACAGCCACGATGTCAGAGATATCCACCTTCGTGTCCTCGTTCACGTCGCCCTTCTTCGTCTCCGGCTGCTGCTCTTCGCCGATGATGAGCTCGGTCACGCTCTTGATACCGCATACGGAGAAGTATTTCGTGATGATGCCAAGCGCCTTCATCTGCTGACCCAAGTTCTCCGGATGATCAGCGAGGTTGTTGTTGTCGCGGATCTCGCCCTTTGCCAGCTCCATCGGGATGCACTCGTCCACGCTCTCGGCATCTTTGTTGTCGGAGATGATGAAGTTGGTCTTCGTGATGTTCTCGCTGTCGGCAGTCCAAGCCGGCTTGCTGAGAGCTCCGTTCACGCAGCCTACGATATAACCGGTGACCCAAACGGGCTCAGACGGTGTGGTCTCGTCGTAAAGCAGCTGAACGTCGGCGATGGTGTACGGGTTCTCCTTCGTTCCGTCGCCCTGCAGGATGATCACCTTGATGTCGAGGGAAGCAGTAGAAGCCTGGAAGGCAGCGGTCTCAGCGGTCTCAGCCTTTATAGTACACAAGCCAGCACCCACCAATGTGATCTTTCCTTGCTCGTCAACGGTAGCCACGCTCTCGTCGGAAGAGGAGAATGTCACCGCGCCGTCAGTGTCCGTGCTGAATACAGCGCTCACCGCATCGTCGAGAGACGAGAACTCAAGAGAGGTCACCTCCGTCTCGCCGTCCTTCCATGCAGAAGCCGGCTTGACCTGGGAAGTGATAAGCTCGATATCGTCGGTGGTGCGGGGATAGAGCTGCACATCAGTATTGTGGATAGACACGAAGCCGGTGATGTTATAGTCCATATCGGTCTTGAACGTCATGTCGGTGGCGATATTCCAGTTGTCGCGCATACCGCATTCCTCACCGTCCTGGATGAGTGTCACATTGCGTTCGGCCCACGCTTCCTCCTCGATACCGACACCCTCAAGCTTCACAAGCAAGTTGGAGTATTTCATCGGGTTAGCGAGGAGCTCAGCTACCTCGACTACCATCGGCTCAACCTCGTTGTTCTCAGAGTTCACAGTTGACTCATCCACCTTGGAAACAGACAGTTCCGGAAGACCATTGTAGAGATAGAGCTGACCAGTGACGGTGATGTCCACGTTCTCGCCCTTCTTCAGACCGAGTGAAGAGCCATAGAGCAGGAAGCCGTCAGTTCCGTCAGTGATGTATGTGGACGATCCGTTCACATAAACCACAGTCACGCCTTTCAGCTTCAGGACAGAAGAAATCTTGTCGACAGTAGCGGCTGCCTTTGCTGCTGCGATAGTGGTATATTCAGGTGCCTCAGCCTGATTATAGCTGCCCTTACCCTTAAGTTGCAGTTCCTGGATTTCCCAAGAAGGCGCGTTCTCTGTGGTGCTGGTGTATTTGAAGCCCAGATAAATGGTCTTTCCTGCATAGGATGAGAGGTCTATATCGCCTGAGGAAATGAAATCCCAGTTGGTTCCAGCCGGCCATTCGGGCACAGTCACCTCAGTCCAGTTCGTCTTGTCCTCTGACACATACAGTCCGCAGGCATCCTTTGAGCCCTTATTCAGCGCATGCATGAACGAGAGAATAATCTCGCTGCCGGCCTCAGTCTTGAAGGCGGGTGAAATCAGCCAGGACTCAGCCTCCTGAGCAGCGCCTCCAACGAAAGCAGATGCTACCCATCCATAGCTGTTGTTCGTCCAGACGTATGTCATTGACGAAGACATCGTCACATTGTTCGTGGTGAAATCGCCCGGGTTGTTCTTGAACTCCGCCTGATAGATATAAGCTCCGATAGTGATGGTGCTGACTGTTGTAGGACTTTGATTTCCGGCAGCATCTGTTGCATAAGCGCTCACCTTTGTGGTTTTACTTACAGTGAACGGCGCAGAATAAGCCTGGAACTCACCGTCATCCAGTGAATAGTAGATTGTCAGACCCTCCTCAGCAGTGATGGTCACGGTCTGGTCTTCTTCATATGTTCCCGTCACAGGTGAGATATCAGGAGCTTTGACGCCACCAGCCTGATTGTAGTTGACGGTCACTGTTTTTGAGCCAGAAGTACCGCTCATAGTGACAGAGAAGGGTTTCGTGCCATCCGTCGGAGTCACCGTGACAATGGCATCAGCCTGTCCCGCTTCAGCGTTTTCCCATGCGCTATCCTTCAACGCCTTTGCGTATGCGTTGGTCGTGCATTCAAACACCACTGAAGAAATTTCATAACCATCTGCCGGTGTGATTGTCACCACGCAGCCTTTGTAGAAACGGCTGCTGGTACGGTTGTTGTCATCTCCGCCCAGATAGTTATTAGCTTTTGTGCCGTCTTTATCAGTCTGTTCCGACACCAGTGTGGCATAGTCGCTTTCCCAAACGACCTTAGTTTCCGATGCCTCAGAATAAGTTTTTTTAGAGAAGTCCCATGAGAACGTCTCTGCTTTCGCTCCGACAGCCAAAAACGCCATCAGGGCAAAAGAGATAAATACTTGTAAATGTCTTTTCATAATTTTTTTGATATTAAGTTGTTAGTAGATAGCGAAAAGTCCAGTCTAGCCCCCTACTCTACCTCCTTGGCAAAATAGACAATGGTGGGGAAGTGGTCGGAATAGCCGTTGAGCCATGTTCCGCCGGCATGGGTGCGTAGAGGATTTCCCTTGTATGCCCCTTCCTGCTGGATGAGGAAGTCGCGGTTGAACACCTCATGCGTGTAGTACGCGAGGGTCTTGTATCCGTCGTTCTTCACGTTCTTGAGGAAATTTCCGGTGAAGACAATCTGGTCGAAGAGGTTCCATGCCCCGTCATACTTGAGGGTGCCCACGCCGCGCTTGCGCAGATGGTCCCACCAGGGGTTCCAGAGGTCCTGTGGCCCGCATTCCTTCTCGCTGCGCTTGGCTCCCAGCGCCTCCGACATCGACTTGTTGTCGGGGTCGTCGTTCATGTCGCCCATGATGATGATCTTGGCATCCGGGTTCTGCCGCTGCAGCGAGTCCACGATGGCACGGACCTGCTTTCCGGCATGCTCACGGAAGAAGGAGCCGGCGAAACGCGACGGCCAGTGGTTCACGATCAGGTTCACCTCCTCTTTCAGGATAGTGCCCGTGGCGAGCAGGAATCCACGAGTGGCGTGCGTCGTGTCGTTGCCCGGATATATATAAGGTATGAGTTTATGCCGCTGATATTTGAACATCCGGGGGTTGTAGAGGAAGGCGCAGTCCACACCGCGGCGGTCAGGACCCTCCTCGTGGATGATCTTGTAGCCACGGTCCTTCAGGGCCGGCTGGTTCACAAGGTCCTCCAGCACACGCCGGTTCTCGATTTCCGACACACCGATGATGGCCGGACCGTTGACCTGCCTGTCAATGCCCAGCTGCGACAGCGCATACGACATGTTCTTCTGTTTTGCCCAGTATTTCATGGAGTTCCAATGATTCGTCCCGTCAGGCAAGTACTCATAGTCGTTCTTGTCCGCGATTTTCCGGGGCACACCGTCAATGGTGTCCCACACCTCGTCGTGGATGGTGTCGAACAGATTCTCCAGATTATAGAATGCGATAGGCACAATAATCTGCTTTGCAGCCGGCTTGGGCGTGAACGAGAGGAGTCCGGCCACAGCCGTCAGCGCCGCCAGCACGATGATATATCTCAAGTTTTTCATAGGGGTATGGGTGTTAGAGTATGAATAATTCAGTTTTTAGTTATTTTGTAAAAATTTTATTGACCCGCTTCATGTCGGCATGAAAGAACGGCCAATGGCACTTGTGGCGAACCCACAATTTGACTTAATAATGCAAAGTTCGGAAATATTATTTAGAAAACAAGTAATTTTTGAAAAAATTTTCAAATTTTATGAAAATATTGTTAAGTCTAAAGAAATTATTTGTATATTTGCAATAATTCATATTACGCATTTTCAGCAGCGATAATCCCGTTTCGCCCAAAAGGTCTGAAAATCAGCGATGCGACCACCAAACAAGCATATACTAACTAATTGAAACATATATGAAAAAGAGACAATTGTTAATCTTGCCACTTCTGTATGTGAGCTTGTCGGCATGGGGGCAGACCCCGAACGACAGTATCCCTGCAGACGACGATGACGACATAGAGGCGTTCGGCATCACGGACTTCGACCTCGACGAGGAGTCCACGGTGACCCAGAGCGCGTCGTCAACGGCATCCTACAATGACGACCTGTACCTGACGAAGACCAACTTCCGGTTCGGTCATTCCTACTACAGCCCGCACAACTATGAACAACGCTACCGCACCACGACGGTGAACGGTGCCATGGTGAACGACGTGATCAGGGGGCAGTTCAGCTTCTCCTCGCTTTTCGGAGGCTTGTCCGACGTCACCCGCAACCAGCAGGGCATCACCACCTATGAGCAGAACGGCATCAACTACTATGATCTGGGCGGAGGCGCCAACCTCAACATCCGGCCGAGCATGATGCGGACCGGCTCACGCCTCACCCTCGCGCTGACCAACCGCAACTACATCGGACGACTCATGTTCGCCCACGCCACCGGCATCAAGAACGGGTGGGCGTTCGCAGGAGCCGCCAACATCCGCTATGGTGAGGAAGGACAGCAGAAGGGTACCTACATGCATGCCGCATCGGTCTACCTGGGAGCGGAACGGATTTTCAATCCTAACCACAGCCTCTCTCTCTCGCTGCTCTTCGCCCCCACCGAGCAGGCCACGTCCAGCTGGACGACGGAAGAGGCCTACTGGCTCGCCAACTCCCACTACTACAACCCCTTCTGGGGATACCAGGACGGGAAGAAGCGCAGCAGCCGAGTGCGTAAGACCATGGAGCCCACGGCAGTCGTGACCTGGGACTGGACCCTGAGCCCGCAGACCAAGCTCACAACCACCAACATCTTCCGCTACGCCAAGTACGGCCAGACTTACATCAACCGTACGAACAACGCAGCCGACCCGCGCCCCGACTACTACCACTACATGCCGAGCAACGTGTTCAACGTCTACAGCGGCGTGGTCCCTAACGAGTGGGAGTACAACGAGTGGAGCAACTACGTGGACCACTGGAGAACCAGCGAGCGGAACCGTCAGATTAACTGGGACAAGATGTACCTGATCAACCGCACCAGCGTGCACAACGGAGGAGAGGCCGTCTACTATCTCGAGGAGTCACACCAGGACCAGTTCGCATGGAACCTGGGGTCCACACTCAAGCATAACATCGACCGCTACACCACCGTCAACGCCGGCATCAACCTCAACCACACAACCGGCATGTTCTACAAGACCATGAACGACCTGCTGGGCGCCAACTACCATACCGACATCGACCGGTTCGCATCCAGCGACTACGGAACGTACAGCGACGAGGCACAGAACGACCTCGACCACCCCAACCGCAGGATCCGCAAAGGCGACAAGTTCGGCTACAACTACCATATCAACGTGAACAAGGGCCAGGCATGGACCTCCTACTCCTTCACGAAAGACAATGTGTCAGGAGTGTTCAACGCCAACATCAACGGAACAACCATCGAGCGCGTGGGAAAGATGCGCAACGGACGTGCGCCGGAGCACTCCAAGGGAAGCAGCGGAACCGCCAAGTTCCTGGGAGGAGGACTCAAGGCACAGATTGGCGTGTCGGCAGGCGCACACCACTTCTTCAACCTCAGCGGAGGATTTGAGTTCCGACCGCCTGTGGCAAACGTCAGCTTCCTCAACGTGCAGACACGCAACGCCTTCGTCTTCGACCTGAAGGACGAGTTCGACATGTTTGCCGAGGCCACCTATAAATTCAATTTCGGCAAGCTGCGCGGACAGGTGAAGGGATTCCTCACACAGTTCGACGACGTGACCGAGCAGTCGCAGTTCTTCGACGACATCAAGCAGGAATACAGTTACCTGTCGATGACCAACATCAAGAAGCGCCACTACGGAGTGGAGCTCACGGCAGAGTACCGGTTCACCAGCGACTTCTCCATGGACTTCGTGGGAACCATCTCCGACGCCAAATATGCCAACAACGCCGACGCCGTCATCTGCTACGACAAGTCGGACGCTGAGCAGACACCACACTGGTGGGACGCCATCCACCATCAGAAGCTGAAGGTCGTGACCGACGGCATGAAGGTGGGATGCACACCGCTCACCGCACTCAGCATCGGTGCGAAATACCGCATCAGCGGATGGTTCCTCGAGGCTAGGGCCAACTACTACGACCGCAACTACATCTACTTCTCTCCCTACCTCCGTCTGACCGATGTCATGCCCGACGTGACGAAGACATACGATGCCAACGGAAACGCGTCATGGGCTGTCGACAAGATGAAGGGAGCCGTCCTCAAGGACGAGAACGGCAACATCGCCGGCTACCGGACCAAGAGCCAGGAGCAGTTCGACGACGCCATCATGCTCGACGTGTCCATCGGAAAGATGATCTACCTGAGCCACGGACGTTCGCTGAACTTCAACCTGAACGTGAGCAACGTGACGAACAACAAGAACATGAAGCTGCGCGGAGCTGAGCAGAGCCGAAACGACGACTTCGACAAGACCAACAAGGTTCGCTCCTACCAGTTCGGCTATAACTCCAAGTATGCCTACGCTTATCCGATAACCGCCTTCCTCAACATCGGCTACCGATTCTAAGCCTCCAAGGAATAAGGAAAGGAAACGTAAACCCAAAAACACAGAAGAAGATGAAAACAAAAGCAATATATATACTGATATGTGGACTGGCGCTGGGGCTGGCCGCACTGCAGTCGTGCAACAAGTTTGACTACGACAACCCCAACGCAGACTTAGACCTCTATGACGCCGACCAACAGGCCACGGGCTGCAACACCACACTGGGAGAACTGAAGGAGATGTACAAGAACGTCATCGCCGATTCCAACAACCGCAACCGTTGGGTGGCAATCGAACAAGACGTCATCTTCGACGGCTATGTCTGCGCCAACGACATCAGCGGAAACCTCTACCAGGCCATCTACGTGAGGAAAGGAGACGACTGCATCGTCGTCGGCATCAACGACAACTCGCTCTGGTGCACCTACCCCGTCGGCACACACGTGAGAGTGAACCTGAACGGACTGTATATCGGGTCATACGGCAACCTCGCCAAGATCGGAACCCCCTACACCACCTCCGGCGGCAACAAGCGCCTGGGCGGCATGCCCAAGTTCAAGGCAGAGACCAACATCGAGGTGATTGGCTTCAGTGACAACGCCGAAGAGTTGATGCCCGTAGAAATCAACAAGGCCTGGCTCGACCAGAACAACAACAACGACATGATGCACAAATGGTGTCCGATGCTTGTGACAGTGAAAAATGCCGAGATCCACGGCTACCGCAAGCGCAAGGTCTATGCCGTCTACAGCGACCGCGACGCAGGTAACGGAGTGAACGACACCATCTATGTCAACGGCACCAAGTACATTCTGCGCCAGAGTGCCCTGAGCGACTTCTCCAGCGAGCCCATCCCGACCGGGAAAGTCAACGTAACCGCCGTGCTCACCCGCTACAGCAACACATGGCAGTTCTCCCTGCGCTCCGAAAGAGACGTGATTGAGGTGATGGATGATCCAGAACCTGAGCCTACCCCCCAGCCGACACCTGACGAAGGCGGGGACGGCACGATAGACAATCCTTTTAACATCGCCGAGACCCAGGCCTTATACGAAAACAACGGCGGAACAGCCACCAAAGCCTACGTCAATGGTTTCGTGGTGGGCTACGTCAATGGCAACGGCCTGAACGATAACACCGCCACCTTCGACATACCGGCCGCCCAGGAGACCGAAATCCTCATTGCCGACAGCCCGGAGGAGACGGACTGGACGAAATGCGTGCCGGTGCAGCTGCCGAAAGGCGAATTCCGCGATGGGCTCGACATCTTCACCTGCCAGGGAGCCATCCTGGGACAGGAAGTACTCATCTACGGCTCTATCGAGAAATACTTCGGTGTCTGCGGAATCAAGTCGCCCTCCTACGCGAAATGGGGCCAGGTCGAGATTGGAACCGCAGCAGCCAAGCAGCGCTGACCAGCAACTCACAACACATCATACATCAACAATAACAACGAAATAAAAAAAAGACAACAATATGAAAAAGTATTTCTTAAAACTGATGTTGCCGATTCTGGCAATCGGGCTCTTCGCCGCATGCGACGACGTGCCGTCACCATATTATGTGTTAAGCCCCGAGGAAGCCAACACAACCATCGAAGGAGAGGGTACGGCCGAAAAGCCTTACACCGTAGCTGACGCCTTGAATATTATCAACGGCGAAACCTACAGCAGTTCCAACGTGTATGTGGAGGGTATCGTAGTGCAGATTGACGACATCGACTCTGAGCAGTTCTCACGCTACCACAACCTCACCTACTACATCGCCGACTCCGCCTCCATCGACGAGGATGGCATCGCCTCTGCCCAGCTGGAGATATACAGGGGTATGGGCCTGGCAGGCGCCAACTTCAACAGTCAGTCAGACCTGAAGGTGGGCGACCACGTCATCGTTTGGGGACAGCTCACACTCTACGGATCTACAGCAGAAGTGAAACAAGGCAGCTGGCTTCTTCAGCTCAATGACCAGAAATGCAGTCCGTTCGACAGCCAGACCGAACCTACAGGAAGTGGTACGTTTGAAGATCCTTATAACGTTTCAGCCGCAAACGACTTTATTGACAAAGGCGACTATGCTGGTAAAAAAGTTTTTGTAAAAGGTATCGTATCAAGAGTCGACGATATAGACGACGAACAATTCAACCGATACCACAACCTCACTTACTACATTTCAGACGACGGCACCTCAGCCGGGCAGCTTGAAGTTTACCGTGGAAAAGGTTTAGGAGGTGCTGATTTCGAAAATAAAGATGATTTGAAAGTTGGCGATGAGGTCATTGTCTATGGTGAGCTTACTTTATTCTCTGGTTCGATAAAGGAGTTTACTCTGGACAGCCAGCTGGCTTTCCTCAACGGTCAGGCATCAAAACCGAGCGACCCTGTTTCTGGCGAGCCCTCCGGCGACGGAACCAAGGAAAATCCTTACAACGCAGCGGCTGCCAACCAGCTGGCCAACAGCCTGGCGGACAACGCCAACTCCAACGTGGTGTATATCAAGGGCAAGGTAGCGTCCATCAAGGAGAACTATGACTCCAAGAACCCAAATACCGGCCAATACTACGGAAACGCCACCTACTATATCTCAGACGACGGAACCAGCAACGGCCAGTTCTATATTTACCGCGCACTCTACCTTGGCAACAAGGAGTATGACGGCACAGGCGACCTGCTGCAGCCAGGTGACGATGTGGTTATCTGCGGAAAGGTGACGAAATACGTCAGCAGCTATGGCACCACCCTCGAAACCGTACAGAAAGAGGCTTATCTCTATTCGCTCAACGGCAAGGTGGTGGAAGGCAGCGGTAACGAAGAGCCATCCGGTGAGGCCACCGGCGACGGAACCGCCAACAGCCCTTACAACTGCGTGGCTGCCATCAAGGTATGTAATGCCCTGGCATCAGACACCAAGACCGACAAGGACGTATACGTGAAAGGAAAAGTGGTGAGCATCAAGGAGAACTACGACACGAAGAATCCAAGCACAGGAGAATATTATGGAAATATCACCTGCTACATCTCCGACGACGGAACCACCACCAACCAGTTCCAGATTTTCAGAGCTCTTTACTTCGGCAACCAGCCATACACAGAGGGCACGATGCCAAAAGTAGGGGATGACGTGATTTTCTGTGGGAAATTGATGAATTACAAAGGTAACACACCTGAAACATCACAAAAAGAAGCATACCTATATTCTCTCAACGGAACGACCAACGGCGAAGGCGGCGGCGAGACCCCCACACCCTCTCCGACGGACACAGAAGGCGACGGAACGTTGCACTATCCTTATACCGTAGCTGACGCTCAAGCAATTTACGAGAGCACCGGCGGGACAGCCGTTATAGGCTACGTGAGAGGATACGTAGTGGGATATGTTGACGGAAACGGACTCAACGAAAACTCCGCAGCATTCGGAAGTATTCCAAATGCGCAAGAAACAGAAATCCTCATCGCCGACAGCCCGCAGGAAACCGACTGGACGAAGTGTGTCCCTGTCCAGCTGCCCAAAGGCGAGTTCCGCGACGGACTTGACATCTTCACCACTCAGGGTGCTATCCTCGGACAGCAACTTGTCGTGAAAGGCTCAATCGAAAAATACTTCGGCGTGTGCGGCATCAAGAGCCCGACCTACGCATCCTGGGGAAACAAAACGATAGGCACAGCAGACGCGAAAAGACGATAACCCACAACAATGAATAAGCTATATTATCTGATACTGCTTGTCATGCTCGGCATCCTCATGCCGGGCATGCTTGCGTCGTGTAGCGACGATGACGGAGACGGAGAGAGCACGACAGAAGTGACAGACAAGTCAAACAAAAACAGCAACTTAGCCTTACGTGCCGTCAACAGCGACGTGATGCGCTTGGAAGTGCCACACGTAAGGACCGGGAAAGGCCTGCGGTTCGTCTCCCACTGGGCGAAGATGAACGACCTGGCCAGCAAGACCGTCATGAACTACTGCTTCGAGTACGACTCGGCATGGTGCCACAGCCGGTGGGTCGCCTTCACCTTCGACGACACGACGAAAGTGGGGAGCGGCAGCCGGAGCGACGCATGGAGCGCCGACGTCAACCTGCCGTCAGCCTGTCAGCTCGCCCCCACCTCCTAC
>FLNV01001625.1_pt1 | contig 31395 bp, 21 predicted proteins | sample 1140351 | NCBI WGS metagenome assembly FLNV01 (sample SAMEA3878207, study PRJEB12797) | bioreactor metagenome | biome: Moose rumen | place: Sweden | collected 2011-10
AAAACCCTTGTAATGTCTTTCCACGGCCTCCTTGAGTTGTTTGAAATCCTCTTCTTTGAGGCCGATGCCATGTTGGAAGGAAGTATCGCGGGAGGTGATATGTTTGCCATGCAATAAATCCAAGATACGTTGGCATATTTCTTCATTCAGGAAAGCCGCACGTCGTTTCGCCGCCGTTTCGCTTTGTTGTTCCAATACCTTTTCCAATGCACTTACTTGCGCTTCACGTTGTTGTAGGTTTTGTCGCAATGCTTCTTGTTCCTTCTGGTAGGCCAACCGCTCTGTTTCCAACTCTTCCTCATGCCGCTTCTTGGTTTTCTCAATCTCCTTTTCCGACAGGTCTTTTTGCACTCTCAGCTCTTCCTCGTGGCGTTCTTTTGCCTTGGCTATCCATTGTTGGTGCTTCCTTTCCACCTCCTCCAACTGCTGTTCGGTATCCGCTTTCAGTTGTTCCAGCTCTTCTTCGTATCTCTTCTTTGTTTCCTCCAACGTCTTGTCAGCTTCAGCTTGCCACAATCTCAATTCCTTCTCATGTTCTTGCTCTGTTTCCCCAAGCATTCTATCTGCTTCTTCTTGTTGCTTTTTCAATAGTTTCTTGCTCTTAAATTTCGCCAAAACAATGATGGCCAATGCAACCATAATGGCAATAGGTACAATGATGCCAATTGTTTTTTTAATGGACTTTTCTCGTATTTCTTCAGCTTCTTTCTGCTGTTTTTGGTTCATGTATTCCTTGAATAAATCTTCAAGTTTTGAAACCATCGCTTTGTTTTCCCCCTCGGTTTTCTTGAAATCAGCCAAGAAACGTGTACATTCATTCGACTTTTCCTTATTTCCAAGATTGTCATAATTGACAAGTAGGTATTCTACAGCCTGTATTTGTAAAGATACATTATCCTCGTTCTCAAACACAGGTTCCAAATAATACAATGCAGAATCAAAGAATCGTTCAACGGTAAAAATGACACCTATTGTCAAAAAACGAGTTAGCTTTTCCTTTTCAGTATTCGCATAGGCAAGTACTTGTTTTATCGCAGTTAATGAAGAATCAGCTCCTAACCCCGAATTATAGTCAGAAAGTGCCTTGATAGAAACAGCATCCCGATAAACAAGGCTATTAATATCAGACAACCCTTCTGTGGCCAACCCATAATAGTTTCTTGCGATTTCTTTCTCTCCCTTTTTCTCATATTGTTTTCCAATATGAGAATAAAGATTGGGTATCTCCTTAGATAAGGAGGGTTCATTTTGGCAAAATTCCAAAGCTTTTTCACCACAAGAAAGTGCAGGATCCATCATAAACTGTGCGGAAAATAGTTCAAAAAGTCGATTGTGAGCATAGAACATAAACACGGCCCTTTTTCCAATCAGTGCCTTTTCTTCATAGTATTCTTCCATTACTTCTACTGCCTTTAAGTACTCTGAACATGCATGTACCACATTTCCTTGTTCATAAAACCCCGCACCATTAATATAATGCGCCCGTGCATCCAAAAACACATTCCGTTCCCGTAGGGACGCACCGCGTGCGTCCGCTTTACGCCTGTCCGTCTTATATCCATCCGCCGCCACAATAGAATCAAAATAATCCACCGCCTGCAGCACGTCATCCCTATTGCTTTGCTTCTTATAGTTCTTGTAAAGCAACTCCGCAATCAGCACCTGGCAATAGTGCCCATTAAACACATCCAGACTATCCGCCTCAGTGCTCCCCGCAAACTCCAACATCACCGTCAAAGCGCTATCCGGCTGCCGCCACATGAGGCTGTCGATGGCGGATAACTCGGGGGACGGCGTTTCGACAAGCTCAACGACCTTCACCGATGGTGAGCAAGCCGCCATTGCGGCCAACCCCAACAACAATGCTATGCAACAATGCCGTATTTTCATACAGCGCAAAGTTAGGGGTTTTTTCGAAAACTCAAGTCTTTTCTACTTGAAATTCCTATCCAAGAAATCCTGCGCTTCCTTGTCTCCGCCGTCGCGGGCCTTGCGCATCAGCAGCTCGGCATAGCTTTGGTCTTGTTGCACGCCGTTGCCGGAGAAATAGAGGAGGCCGAGGCGGTATTGCGCACTCGAAACGTTCTTGTCGGCAGCTTGGCTCAGGTATTCGACGGCTTTTTGGAGGTCTTTCTCCACACCAATGCCGTAGTAATAGCAGTCGCCCATCTGCGCCAAGGCATAGGCATTACCCGCATCGGCGGCGTCTTTCCACCATTTGACGGCGGTCTTCTCGTCCTTCTCCACACCCATGCCGTAGTAATGGCAGTTGCCGAGGTTGAGCATAGCTTGGGCATCGTGGCCTGCCGCGCCTTTCTTGTAGCACTCGAAGGCTTTGTTGGGGTCAGCTTTCACAGCGGTTCCCATACGGTAGAAGTTGCCCAACGAGTTGCAAGCGGCGGGGTTGTCCTGGTTGGCCGCCTTGGTGTACCATTTGTAGGCTTCGTTCACGTCCATTTCGACACCCCAGCCGTTTTCGTAGCATGTACCCAACATGGTCTGATAGTCGGCCCTGCCCTGCTCGGCGCGATAACGGATGCTGTCGATTTGCTCCGTGGCCATTTCTTCCAAGGTCTTTTTCTTGCCATTCATCTGACTGAAATCAAGTGGTTTGCCCTCCTCTAACTTCAGCACGGGAACGTTGGATTGCGAGAGGCCGTCGCCAAAAGCGGCACCTTTTTCCTGCACGGGAATCTGCGGCATAGGTGCAACGGGCACGCCCTGAGGCACTTTGACCTCTTTTTGTTGAGGTTGTTCTTGCTTTTCGTTTTCGGTATTATCGGTTTGTCCGCAGGCGGTCAGCGCCAACGCAAGGGCGAAAAGCCAAATGGATTTTTTCATTTTCATAAACATATGTCGGCAATCAAACTAACTAAAAAACATCTTCATGAGTTCCAGTATCGAATAAATAAAGTTCGCAACGGTCTTTTATGATTCGATAAACCAAAATCCAATCAAACTGAATATGACATTCACGGTAAGCCTTATATTTTCCTGAAAGCTGGTGATCCTTATGTTTAGGATCCAAAGGCATACCTTCAGCCAATTGACGTACTATAGCATTGAGCAGAGTAAGGTCAAGCCCCCGCTTCTTAGCCAGTTTGTATGATTTCTTATACCTACTGGAATATTCAATGCTCATCATAGCTTATTCGTTTATTTTTTTCAAATAGTCATCAAAATCGCTGCATTTTGTGGTGCGTCCTTGTTTGAAGTCATCAATGGCCTCATCAAGACCATTCTTTTTCCTGGAAGTTTTAATCTTGCTGACACCATCCAGTTTCAACAATGCAGCAATCAAACCTTTCAAAGCAGGATTTGTAGCATCGTATTGCAATGTAATTGTTTCCATCGTTCTTGTGCTAATTATCAAATGGCAAAAATAATGCTTTTTACTGACATAAGTGTTTTTTCGTATTAAATTTTTGGATTGCTACTTTATCGAAAAGCGAACGCCCAAATAAGCCCTGATGCCGCTCAGCGGACCCCATACCATTGAGGCGTCGAAATCCTCGCTTGTCGGGTTTTCTGCCGAGATGATGGGATAGTTCTGCGTGTAGTTGGTCAGGTTCTCGCCACCTGCGTAAAGCTCCCAATACTTACCTAACTTCTTCGTAACCTGTGCGTTCATGATGACATAGAACGGTGAGCGTTCTATATTTTGGCCGTTTTCCACCGCCGTGGCGTTGCCGCTGAGGTTGGGGATGCGGCTGTCGCCGTTGAACTGCGTCGTGAAGTCGAACTGCCAAGTGCCAGGGGCATACGACATCGTGACCAAACCCTTGTATCGGTTGACGAAAGGCTTCTCGCGCAGCGTGTCGTCGATGGTCATCTTCACGTCGTTGTAGCGGAAGGCCAAGGTTAGGTCGAAGTCCTTGAAAATCTCGCAGTTGGCCTCAATTTGCGCACTATTGGAGTACGACTTTCCGTCGAGGTTGTAGATGCGGATTTCATGCGCGTCGGCATCGCGGTCAAGGACGACTTGGTTGACGAAGTCGGTGCGGTAGAAGTCGGCCTGCAAGGTGAGTTCGCGCCAGCCGAGGTCGAAGCTCTTGGTCAGGTTGAGACCGTAGTTCCACGCCTCTTCCATCTTCGGGGTCTCCAAGAAGACGATTTTGCGCGACGAGGCCATCATGGTCGAGTTTTCGGCCAACACGTTGGGCGAGCGGTAGCCCTTGCCTGCCGAGAGCCTCAAGGCTAACTCGTCGTCGGTCTTGAAACGCACATGCAGGCGTGGCGTGTAGAGCAGCTTCTGGTAATAGGTGTTGTAGTCGGCACGGAAGCCCGCGATGATGTTCCAATGGCGGTCGTCATTGAAGGAATACTCGACAAAGGCACCCGGAACATGCTCGATGCGTCGGAATAAGCTGTCGTTTGACACTTGATAATCAAAGAGATGCTCGTCATAATGGTCGTAGGAATAGCTGGCACCCACCGAGTATTTGTGGTGGTCGTTCACCAAGTAGGAATCAAAGAGGAGGTTGGCGTAGTAGGACCATTGTGTGGCTAAATAGTCGGTATGCCGGAAATAATACGAGTCCATGCCGTGGTAGATGAATTGCTGTTGAAGACCAAGGCTCGTGTCGTCGCGGTCGAAGAGGAATCCCGTCTTGGAGAAGGCCTCATAGCGCCTCGTGTTGATGAAGAAATGGTATTCATCGGGGTTCATTTCGTTGAAATACTGCCACATATTATGTCCCTTTGTGCCTCCCCAGCGGTTTTCGTAGAGTGTCTTCACGCCCCACATCCCTTCAAACCAGTCGTTGGCGTAGTTGTAGCGGAAAAAGAGGTTGCCTTGGGTCACCATCGGGTCGTCGATGAAGCCGTCGTCGTTGCCGTCCATCTGCATGAAATTGTGGTTGGCGTGGCCGAGGAGCATCATGCTGCCGTTTTTGCCCACGTTCCAGCGCGTGTTGAAGTTGAACTCCGTCATGGTCATGGTGTTGCCGTAAAGGTTGAGGAACAGCCGCTCGCTCTCGCCCGGTTCGGGTCTTTTGTAGTCGACGTTGATTTGTCCGCTGATGGACTCGTAACCGTTTCTCACTGAGGACGTTCCCTTCGACACTTGTATGGCGTTCATCCATGTGCCAGGCACATAGCCCAAGCCGAAGGCCGCCGCCAAGCCACGGAAGTTGGGCATGTTTTCGGCCATCATCTGGGTGTAGAGTCCGCTCAGGCCAAGCAATTCAATCTGTTTCGCGCCCGTGACGGCATCGCTGTAGGCCACGTCCACCGAGGCGTTGTTCTCGAAGCTCTCGGCGAGGCTGCAACAGGCCGCACGACGCAAGCCCTCGGAAGAGATTTCCTGCACGGCCATAGGGCTGAGTGCCGAGATGAAAGTGGCTTTCTGCCGCGCCTCGATTTCCACCTCGTTCAGCATGTGTATCGATTTGAAAACGTGGTCGTAATGCACGGGGTCGAACATGTGGTGGACGGTGTCGTTCTCGTAGCTGATGCAGCTGAACACAAGGCAGCCGATTTCGCCGTGGACGGGGATTTTGTAGTGTCCGTTGACGTCGGTCACCACGCCTTGGTTGACGATTTTCCAATACACGTTGACGCCCGGCAGCGGGGTGCGCTCGCCGTTCTCGTTTTCTTCATAGACGGTGCCTTCGATGAAGCCTTGGGCAAACGCGCCCGTCGCGAAGGCCATTAATAATAAGGTGATTATTGTTAATCTGTTGGTTTTCATGGGGATTAAAATTCAAAATTTAAGATTTAAGATTTAAGATTCGGCGGATTTGAAATCCGTCGATTTTGAAACGGGAATTTGAAATTCCCTTCTCGTGTTTCGACCGTGAACGACTCCTTCACCTTTCTTTCCGTCATGGCGGAGGTACATCCGCCATCCCTTGCGCACAAGCGTGACCTTATAGCGCTGGGGATTGCGGGACAAGCCCGCAATGACGGTCAAGCGGCGAAGTGTGCCGCCGTCGGGTTAGAAAACCAAAGGATTAAGTCTCAAATTGGAAAGCAGGAAAAGCCGCGTCTTGCCGATGGGCAGATGGGGGATTTTCCACAGCCTGATGCCGCCGACCGCCTGCTTCACCTCGGGCAAAAGCTGCCGCACGTCAAAGGGCAGTACCATGAAAGGTTGGAAATGCAGGCTCAGGTGCTTGTCGGCTGAAAAAGTGAAGCTGTCGGTGAACTGGATGCGGCTGTCGAAGTCGTTGCAGCAGCCTCTCGTGTCGAAATGTGTCGTAATGGAATGATTCACAGCGTTTTCATCGATACACGGAACGATGTCGTAGCACTGCGCGTGCATCGCTGCGCTGGTCCCGAGATGACTCGACATCGTGTGGCTCGACGTGCAGTAATGGAAGCACACGTCCCAGCCGACCGAGACGAACAGCACCACAAGGGCCATCACAAAGGATCCGAATCGCAGCAAACGCTTTTTCATGGGCGCAAAAGTACGAATAAATCGGCGCAAACAACCTGCCGACAAACAAAAATTCGCTTCATTCGTTCAATTCACAGTTTATTCTTTCGGCAAATTCGGCGAATTAGGCGAATGGCTTTGTGTTAATCCTATTCCGCTAGTTTGATGAGAGGTTCACCGAGTGCGGCCGAAAGTTGCGAAAGTGAACGTAGGGTGAAGTTGGGGAAGCCTGTTATCCAACGTGAAACCACGGCCTCGCTTTTACCCATCTTGTGTGCCAAGTCGCGCTGTGTCATCTTCTTTTCTTTTAGGAGCGTGTCGATTCTCTCGATAATGTCGGCTGACATCTGTACTTCCGACATAATCTCAGGCGACACAGCCGCCGCTTTGCTCTCAAACCATTCCTGCTTGTTCTTCATATCTCGAAAGTTATGTCTTCAATGTTGTTCAACGCTTTTTCTTCAATGCTCACATAGCCTTTTTCAAGGTTTTCTTTTTCATGACGTTGCAAAAATAGACAGAAAAATTGATATATATGCTAAACTTTTGCAAAAGTACGGTTATTTTGGGAAAAGCAAGGGATTTTTCAAGAAAATTCGCTTCATTCGTTCAATTCGCCGTCGAAAAAAGCACGATGCAACAAAAACGTTTGGCGGAAAAACCGTAATTTTGCAATTCAAATGGATGATACTCCATTCTAAATTTTAAATCTTAAATCTTAAATCTTTGAATCTCAAATCGTATGGCCGACGGATACTTAGAAAAACGCTATGAAGAGGTCTTTGGCAAAGGTGCCAAGAAGACCGTGGTGCGCCACACCTCATTGGAAACCTTGTTGGAGAAAAACCGCAGCTATCGCGGCTATCGGAAAGACTTTATCGTGAAGCGCGAGATGCTGGAGCGCATCGTGGCGGTGAACACGAAAATCGCCTCCGCGAAGAATCAGCAAGTGCTTCGCTTCAAGTTGGTTACGAAGGAAACAGGAGCCGACTTCATCCTGCAAAACATGAAACTCGGCGGCTTGCTGCCCGAGTTGCATCTGCCCTTCGAGGGCACGGAACCCGAGGCGTTCATCCTTATATGCAGCACCGTGCCCGAAACGAAGTTCGTAGACATCGACCTCGGCATTGCGGCACAGAGCATGTTGCTGAAAGCCACCGAAATGGGCTTGAACGGCATCATGATTGGGGCTTTCAACAAGGCGAAGCTCACCGAGCATTTCCAGTTGCCATACGAGCCATTGCTAATGCTGGCCATCGGCAAGGGCGCGGAGAAAATCAAGCTGCAACCCGTCGATGCCGGCGACAACCTCGCCTATTACCGCGATGCCGACGGCGTGCAGTTCGTGCCGAAAATCAAGTGGGAACAGTTGGTTTTGTAATGAAATGCACTGCGTGAGTGCATTTTTTTGAAAATATTGCACTATGTGAGTGCATTTTTGATGTAGGGCTGTCACACCGTCCTTCGACAAGCTCAGGAACACGACAGCCCTACCAAACCAAAGCCTTATTCCGCCTTTTCTTCGCCTTGCAGCTTGAAATTGATAGGAATCATGTAACTCACTGGAACGGGTTCGCCTTTTATCTTGCCGGGCTTCCATTTCGGCAAGGAGGAAATCACACGCACGGCTTCCGCATCACATTCCTTGCTGATACCGCGCAACACTTTCACGTTGGAAACGCTGCCATCTTTATCAATCACCATGCTAATGAACACTCGGCCTTCAACGCCTTTGTCCCGTGCCTCTTGTGGATAAGTGAGGTTTTTGGCAATGTATTCCATCAAGGCTTTTTCGCCACCAGGGAACTGCGGCATTTCTTCAGCGATTTGATAGACAGTGTCGGCGGCAGGCTCAGCCGGGAAACGGAAGCCTTCCTGTGGCGTGATACGGTAAACGACATCGTCACCCTGCCCAGGTTCCGACTTGATGTGGAAGCCTCCAGGAGCAGGATTGCCGTCCTTGTCATAAGTGGCCAAAGAGACTTTGATGCGCATCTTGCCCGTTTCCGGATCTACTTCAGGTTCTCGCTTGACTTCGGTGTAGGAGCCGTCGTCATTCATCACAACGGTGTCGTTGATGGGAATCTTGTCTGCATCGTCATATTCGTACATGACAATTTGATAGGTATCCGCATCCACTGGCGGATTTGGATTCATCTGTTTTTCCTGTGCCGTCACTTTCGTGTTGGCAACCAGCAGGATAGCCAACACTGGCAATGTCGCCAAGAGCCTCCACCAGAGGCCCTTGGCCTTTTCATTCTTTGTAATCATCTTGATTCTTTTTTTTGTTAGGATTAAACTGAAATTATTGCTCATTCCGCTGAAATCTGCGGCCGTGCACTGCTGCAGGATCAGCATCATGTAGTTTCGTTTGTCAATGCCAGTGGCCACCACGTCGCGGTCGGCCATGTATTCGTGAAGGCTCTGCAACTCCTTCTTGTACAGATAGATGAACGGGTTGAACCATTGCAGCACCATCATCGCCTCGGCGAAAAGGACGTCAATCGAATGGCCGTGGCGGATGTGGCTCAGCTCGTGCCTGACGATGTCAGGGGCCACGCTCTCGTCGGGGAAAAAGGCATAACGCAGGAAGGAGAAGGAACCGTGGTCGCGGCCCGTAAACACCGCCGTGTAGCCTTCGCGCTTCTCTTTGGGCGAGCGGACGATGAGCGCGACGATTTTGCCCACCTTGAAAAGAAAGAGCAGCGTCATCACGCCGACACCTATTAGATATATGCCGCCGAGGACCTGCCACAGCGTGACGTGCGGTCGCGTGGCCGTCGCAAGTCCGGCTTCGGCATCAGGCAAGACCGCGACGCCGTTGGCCGTGATGGTGACCTCGTTCAGCATCATGCCGCCAAACAGGTTCTGCTTCAGGCTGACCATCTGCTGCGACTCCGTGCCCATCAGCAAGCCGACAAGCGGCAAGGCCAAAGAGAACAGCATCGCCGTGAGCAGATAGAAACGGTTGAATTGCAGCCGGTTGCTATTGCTGAACAGCAGGCGATACACCAACCAAAGCGCCATGATGGCCACTGCGATGGGCAACAGGTGACCGATGATGAGTTCTTGCGCGTTCATGGCTTACTTCTTTTCTGAGGCGATGGCCTCGTCGATGAGTTTCCGCATCTCCTCCAATTCCTCGACGCTGAAGTTCTCCTTTTTGGCGAAGGCCGAAACGAGGTCGAGATACGAGTTGTTGAAATAACGCTCCACCACGCTGCCGAGGTAGCGTTGCGTGTATTCCTCCTTGCTGATGACGGGGCTGTAGCGGTGGACGCGACTGAAGGCCTCGTGCTTCACGAAGCCCTTCTTTTCGAGGATGTGGATGATGGTAAGCACGGTGTTGTAGGCCGGCTTAGGCTCGGGATAGGCCTCCATGATCTCGAAAGCGAAGCCTTGTCCAAGACCCCAAATGACTTTCATCACTTGTTCTTCCGCTTTCGTCAAGTCCCTCATCTTAAAGGAGTTGTCGTCCCAATTTTCTTTTTTTCTTGCCATTTTGCTGTTCTTTTTATTGGTTTAACGCTGCAAATATACAGAACTTTTTGAATATACAACTATTTATTTCATTATTTATTTCATTTTTTCGAAAAAAAAGAATTTTTCCGTTTTTTTCGTTCCGTTACCGAAAAAATTCCTATTTTTGCAGCCGCATTTGAAAGAAGCCACTTTAGCTCAGTTGGTAGAGCAACGCATTCGTAATGCGTAGGTCGTTGGTTCGAGTCCGACATGTGGCTCACAAAAAGAGTTCTTCGGAACTCTTTTTTTTGTGTATCTTTGCGGCTCATTCTATATTGGCTATGTCTGCGCCGAACAAACTGATAGAAAAGATAGAGGGCTTCACGCGGAAATACTACCTCAACCGCTTGATACAAGGCGTTTTGGTGGGTGCCGTGCTGTGGATCGTATTCTATCTGCTCATCAACGGGTTGGAATATTTCTCTTGGTTTCCGTCGAAAGGCCGTTTCGTGCTGTTCTTGTTTCTTTTGGCAGGCAGCGGTTTTGTTTTGGTTTACCATTTCCTCATCCCTTTGGTCAACCTCATCCGTTTCCGAAAGAAGATGTCGGTGGAGCAGGCCTCGGTGATGATTGGCAAGTTTTTCCCTGAGATTAAGGACAAACTGCTGAATACCATTCAGTTGAGCAATCAAGCGACCACCGATACCGACAATGCGCTTTTGGCCGCCACCATCGAGCAACGCAGCGCCCGCCTCTCCCCTATCCGCTTCACCGATGCCGTCGACCTGCGTGCCAACCTGAAATATCTCGGCATTTTCTTCGGCCTACTCCTATTATTAATATTGCTGATCGTGTTTTTGCCGTCGTTTGCCGTGCAGCCCACCCAACGCATCGTCAACTACGAGCAGGATTTTGAGAAGCCCCTCCCCTATCATGTTGAAATCGTGCAAGATGAATTGGAAACTACGCAAGGCAAAGAGGCCAAATTCAGCATCCGCGTGACGGGCGAGCGCATCCCCGACGCCTTCTATGTGAAGAGCGAATTGGGACAGCAGCTGATGACCAAAAGCTCGGCCAACGACTTCAGCTATACCTTCAAGAACCTTTTCAACGATTTGACGTTCAATGTGATAGGTGGCGAATACACCAGCCGTCCCATCCATATCACCGTTCACCCCAACCCTACCCTGCTTTCCTATCGCTGTGAGTTACACTATCCGGCCTACATCCATCGCGCCAACGAGACCCTTGAGGGCAAGACGCGGCTCATCGTCCCGCAAGGCACAACGCTCGTTTTCGGTTTCACCACCCGCGACACGGAGCAAATGACCCTCATCCGCGATTCGGTGGTCAGCCCGCTAACGGCAACCGATGATGTCTTTGAATACCAATTCGTTGCGGCACAGTCCACCAAGTTTGAGGTGCAGGTGCAGAACGCATGGAATCCGACCATTGAACCCCTACCCTTCTCTGTCGACGTGTTGCCCGATGCCTATCCCGACATCCGCGTCGAGTCGTTTGACGAACAACTGTCGACCGACGTGTATTTCTCAGGCCTTGTCACAGACGACTACGGCTTCTCGAAGTTGACGTTCAACTGCAAGGTCAATGAACCCATCGAGAAAAGCATCGTCAAAACGGTGCCGTTGGACCTCAAGCAGACGCGCTCGTCGTTTTTCTACCAGTTAAACATGGACAGCCTTGGCATCATGCCCGGACAGAATATGGAGGTCTATTTCGAGATTTGGGACAACGACGGCTTCCACGGACCCAAGTCGAAACGCTCCGAGACCTTCACCTATTATAAGCCTTCTGAAAGTGCCTTGGACAGCATCGCCAACCAACAGTCGGAAGACATCATGGAACGCCTTTCGGAGAAGTCGCAAGAGGCTGACAAACTGCAAGATGAGATAGAGAAAATACTGCAAGACCTGATACAAAAGAAGGATTTGGACTGGGCCGACAAGGAGAAGATGAAGGAGCTGATGGAGAAGCAGCAACAGATTCAGGACGAATGGAACAAATTGCAAGAAGAGCAGGAGAAGTTAGCCGATTTCATGAAAGAAAACGAAATCGCCAACGAGGATTTGCTGAAGAAACAGGAGCAAATCAACAAGCTCTTCGAAGAGGTGATTCCGGAGGAGCTTCAGAAGATGATGGAGCAAATCGACAGGCTGTTGGAAGAGATGCCACGTGAGCAAATGCAGCAAACCATGCAGGACATCAAGAAAAACAACCAAAAGATGCAGGAGCTGCTCGACCGCAACCTCGCCCTTTTGGAGCAATTGAAGATGGAAAAAGACCTTAACGACTTGGCCAACAAATTGGACAAGTTGGGCGAGGAATTGCAAAGACAAGACGCTGAAAACCAAGACGGTGAAGCAGGGGAGGAGGGCGACAAAAAATCGGCCGAGGAAGCCAAGGAGGAATTCGACAAGATGATGGACGAACTCGACCAGCTCTTGGAGAAAAACGAGACCCTCAACGACCCCTTCGACATGCAAAAGGACGAGGCGATGCAGGAAAGCATCGACCAAGACCTGCAAGACGCCATGCAAAACGAGCAGTCGGGCGACCAGCAGCAGTCGCAGCAAAACAAGCAAGAGGCCGGACAGAAGATGAAGCAGATGGCCAACAACATGATGATGCAAATGCAGATGGCGGGCATGGAACAGATGGCCGAGGACGCCCATTTGGTGCGCATCCTGCTCGAAAACGTGGTCCACGCCTCGCACGAACAGGAAGCCCTGATGACGGAAATAGGACAACTTCGCACCGACGACCCCTCGTTGGTGCAGAAAATCATCACGCAAAAGGAAATCGCCGACAACTTCGGCATGGTGCGCGACTCGTTGCACAACCTCGCCTTGCGTCAGCCCATGATCCAAAACTTCGTGTTCGACGAGTTGCATACTATTGACAATCAGACCGAAAACGCGATGAAGCAACTCAACAACCTGAAACTCTCGCAGGCCATGCGCCACCAGCAAACCGCCATGATGTCGATGAACAACCTCGCGCTGATGCTCGCCGAGTCGTTGGAGAACATGGAAAACTCGATGGATGCCATGGGTATGCCGATGCCCAACAGCAAACCCAAGACCGGACAGGGGAGCCAGAGCCTGCAAAACATGCAACAGTTGCAGCAGCAAATCAGCGACCAACTCAAGCAGATGCAGCAGCAGATGGAGCAGGGCCAGCAAACGCCCAACTCGATGAGCGAGGAATTTGCACGCATGGCCGCCGAGCAGGAAATGCTGCGCCAAGGCATGCAGCAGATGCTTAACGACATGAAGGAAAACGGACAACTCGGCGACGACGGATTCAACGATATCATCAAGGACATGGAGAAGTTAGAGGAGGAATTGGTGAACAAAAAAATCAACCGTCAGATGATTGAGCGCAGCCAACAAATCGAGTCGCGAATGTTGGAGTCGCAGAAGGCACAAGAGAAACGCGAACAAGAGGAAAAACGCAAGTCAAACGAGTTCAAAGGCAGCCACTTCGACCGACAGATCGACGAGCTTCTGTATGAGCAATCGCTCAAGAGGAACCTGGAATTTCTGCGGACCAACCCGATAGAATATGCGCCGTATTACCAGCAGAAAATCAACGAGTATTACTTGAAGAAAAACACGAGATAAGATGATCAGATTCAGCACATTGGATGTGGAGATGCCGCCTATCGAGCCGCTGCGCGACAAGGCTTGGATCGAACAGGTGGCCGAAGGCTATGGCAAGTCGGTAGGGGAGTTGTACTACTATTTCTGTAGTGACGACAAGTTATTGGAAATCAATAAGGAACGCCTTGGCCACGACTTCTATACTGACATCGTGACCTTCCCTTTGACCGACTGCGCAAAGGTGCTTTCGAGCGAGTTTTGCATCAGCGTCGACAGGATAAAGGAGAACGCAGGGACCTTTGGAAGGAGCTATGAAAGCGAATTGCACCGTGTCGTCATTCACGGCGTACTGCATCTCATTGGCTTCGACGACCTGACCGAAGAGGAAGAGCAGGTGATGCGTGAAAAAGAGGAAGAAGCGTTGAAATTGTTATTTAGCTAATTGATTGTCAAATTGTTAAACAAATTGTTTCCCGTGAAACACCGAAAGAAAGATGCTTTTTGAACCGTATGATATCATCGTTGTAGGGGCGGGTCACGCTGGATGCGAAGCGGCGGCGGCGGCAGCCAACATGGGTAGCAAGGTGCTGCTCGTCACCATGGACTTGCGCCTGATGGCTTCCATGTCGTGCAACCCCGCCATGGGCGGCATCGCCAAGGGACAAATCGTGCGCGAAATTGATGCCATGGGCGGCTACAGCGGCATCGTCAGCGACCGCACCATGATCCAATTCCGAATGCTCAACAAGTCGAAAGGTCCCGCCATGTGGAGTCCTCGCTGCCAAAGCGACAAGATGATGTTCAGCGCAGATTGGCGCAGCCTCTTGGAGCAGACGCCCAACCTCGATTTTTGGCAAGACACCGTAGTGGGGCTGCTCTTCAAAGGCGACCGAGTATGTGGCGTGAAAACGATGATGGGCGGCGAAATCGAAAGCAAGGCCGTCATCCTCACCAACGGCACCTTCTTGAACGGTTTGATTCACATAGGAGAACAGCATTTCGCGGGCGGAAGGATGGGCGAAGTGGCGGTTCACGGCATCACCGAACAGTTGAGAGAAATCGGTTTTGAGGCCAAACGCCTGAAAACGGGAACTCCCGTCCGCATCGACGGTAGGACGATAGATTTCAGCCGTCTTATTGAGCAAAAAGGCGATGATGAAGTGGTCGGTTTTTCCTACACCGAACCCTTCAGGATCCAAAAGCAAAGGAGCTGCTGGATTGCGCATACCTCATTAAAAGTGCACGAAACGCTTCGCAAAGGCTTCAAATATTCACCCATGTTCAACGGGCGGATCCAAGGCGTTGGACCAAGATATTGCCCCAGCATCGAGGACAAAATCGAGCGTTTTGCGGGTAAGGACAGCCATCAACTCTTCGTGGAACCTGAGGGTTGGACAACGGAAGAATACTATCTCAACGGTTTCAGTTCGTCGCTGCCGGATTACATCCAATACGAGGCGTTGCGACAAATCGAAGGCTTCGAAAATGCGAAAATATTCCGGCCCGGCTACGCCATCGAATATGACTATTTCCCGCCCGACCAACTGCACCATTCCTTGGAAACACGCCTCGTGCATGGCCTATATTTCGCCGGACAAATCAACGGGACAACGGGGTATGAAGAAGCCGCTTGCCAAGGTCTGATGGCGGGAATCAATGCAAGTTTGGCCTTGAGAGACGACCAGCCATTGGTACTCAAAAGATATGAAGCTTATATCGGCGTGCTCATCGACGACCTCATTACGAAGGGGGTGGACGAGCCTTATCGTATGTTCACCAGCAGGGCAGAGCATCGGATACTTTTACGGCAAGACAACGCCGACGCGCGGTTGACCGAGCTATCGTATTCGATTGGATTGGCCAAAGCCGACCGCTACCAAAAGTATGTGGAAAAATGCCAAAAGGTGGAAGAAATCAAGAACTATTTAGACGAAAACTATGTCTATCCCGACCAAATCAACGGGATTTTGGAGCAAAAAGGCAGCACGAGGATAGAGCAAAAAACGAAGATGTCATACCTTCTGCTGAGGCCTCAAATCAGTTTAACGGAAATGATACAGGTGATTCCTTCATTGGAACAATTCAAAAACCAAGACAGTTTCGAAAGGGAATGCCTCGAAGAGGCGGAAATCCAAATCAAATACGACAGCTATATCCAAAAGGAAGACGAACTTGCCGATAAGCTCAGGCGATTGGAAAACGTGAAGCTTCCGAAGGATTTCGACTACCACAACATCCAATCGCTGTCGTTTGAATCGAGGGAAAAACTCAACAAATACCATCCTGAGACCTTGGGACAAGCCTCAAGAATCAGTGGGATTTCCCCAGCCGACATCAACGTATTGGCCATATTTTTAGGAAGATAACGAATTTGTTTCACATGAAACACGACGAAAAATGAACAACAATTGCCCCTGGTGCGGCTCGGATAAAGCACAAATCAACCTCTGGTTGCGGGATGAATTTCTGACCAAGGAAGATTTCCATATCTGCGAATGCTTGAATTGTGGCTTGCTGTATACGATGCCCCGCCCGCCGAAAGACAAGATAGGTGACTATTACAAATCGGAAGATTATTATAGCCACAAGGAAAACAAGAAAGGCTTCATTCCGAGGCTTTATGAAAGGGTGAAATCCATCAACCTGAAAAACAAATACAAAATTGCCGCCACGGGAAAAGATTGCGGTACAATGCTTGACATCGGCTGTGGAGTGGGTGATTTCCTGCATTTTGCCGAGCAAAAAGGCTGGTCTTGCACGGGAGTGGAGCCTTCCGACGATGCCAAAACCATCGCTCGAAACCGTATCAAGGCCGACATCATCAATAGCGAGGATTTAGACACCCTCCCTGACGCGAGCTTCGACCTCATCACCATGTGGCATGTCTTAGAGCATGTCGACGACCTGAGATGGCAAGTCGAACAGTTACAGCGACTTATCAAACCCGACGGACGCATTGTCATAGCCGTACCTAACTACAAATCCTACGACGGACAGTATTACAAGGAATTGTGGGCCGCCTACGACGTGCCGCGTCATCTGAACCATTTCAATAGCACTACTATCGCTAAAATATTCAAAACCAAAGGATTAGAATTGGTCAAAACAGAAAGACTCAGATGGGATGCCTATTACATCTCGTTCATGAGCGAACAATACAAACATCACAATCTGCCTTTGATAAGAGGTGCCTTCCGTGGACTCGTTTCCAACTGCAAAGCGCGTCGTTCAGGCGAATGGTCAAGTTTAGTGTATGTCTTCGAGCACAACAAATAATAGGAGTCGTTGGGGTTGGCGTCTTGTCACTATGGCCGCCTTGCTTTTCGTCGTCATGGAAAGCGGTCGGGTTTGTTTGGACCGTCCCTCTGTGTGCGCCTCTTTGGTGCAACGCTCGGTCAACCATGTCGAAGACGAAATCCAAGACCTCATCGACAGTCACGCCGATTATTACCAATATACCAAAAACGACTGCGGGCTTTTCGTCTTCCTCAACGATTCGTTGCTCTATTGGAACACCAACGAAGTGGGCCCCAAAGTCATCCGCCGCAGGGTGGAAATGGGTAACGACACCATCTGCAACCTCTTGACGGGCGACTATTATGTGAAGTCGTTCAGGAAGGGCAACCTGAATTACTTTGTCTTCAAGCAGCTCAACACCACCTATCGCATCGAAAACGCCTATCTCGAAAACCGTTTCCAGCCTTATCACAAACTTATCAAGAACCAAGTCCAATTTAGTGTGGATGAAGGCTTTGCCATAGTTTCGAGGAGCGGCAAGATGCTGACGCGATGCCAAGTCGTGGCGCGACCGAGAGGAAGGAACATGTATTGGAACCTCTTCGTCGGCATCGATGCCTTGGTGTTGGCCGTTGGATGCGCCTTGCTGCTGACAAGGAACAGAAAGCCCAAGTCGGGTGCTAAGAAGTTCAAGATCGAATACGGCGTGGCCTTCATCATCCTTGCCGCTTTCGTGTTGACTTATCTCTACAACAAGATCAACAACCAGCGCGAGGACCGCGACATGGTGGCCTTGGCGCAGCATCTTTCCGACAAGCGCGACGCGGCGTTTGAAGCCTCCTTCGAGAAGTTTGCCGCCGAACTCAAGGCCGACACAGCCCTTCGCGAGATGGTGTTTGCCGAGAGCAACGTGCTTTCCGACGTCATCTTGGGCTATTCGCAAGAGCTGCTCTTCGACGAGGTCATGAAGGAATACAGCGTGACGCTGACCCTCTGCGGGCTTGGCGAGGAGATCGCCATACAACCTGAGAACTATATCGCCGAGTGCGACGATTACTTTATGGAGAAATTGGCCAACAATCCGCAGGAGCGGGTGGCGCGAAACCTTTACTTTATTGACTATAACACCCTCGACCCCAACTATTTAGGCAAGCTTAGCATCGTTTCTCCCGATTCGCTCCAGCAAAAGACGTTGTATTTTGAGTTCTACAAGCCCATCGTCCCCGAAGGCTTCGGCTTCCCACAGCTGCTGCAAGAGAAAAACAGCCAAAAACCTTACGACTATTCTGTGGCCAACTATCGCGACGACATTTTAGTGTACAAATACGGCAAGTACATCTACCCCAATTTCTTCAAGGACCAAAAGGGGAAGGACGGCGAGTTTCGCACGGCGCAGGGATACAAGCACTACACCTTGAAGTCGGGCAAAAACAGCGTGTTGGTCATCAGTGCGCCCAAGAAAGACTGGTCGGAGGTCAGTGCCCCGTTTGCGTTCTTTTTCCTCGCGCTGCTCATCCCTTACCTGCTCTTTTATTGGGTCTTGAGCAGCAAGGAGAGCAAGAAAGGCAGAACCTTCAGGCAGAAGTTGCAGAGCGTCATGCTGTTTACGTTGGTCATCTCGTTCTTGGCCATCGCGCCGGTGTCCATCGTCTACATGCAAAGCGTCTACAACCAGAAGACGGTCACCTCGCAATACGAAACCACGCGAACCTTGTCGACAGAGATGGGCGACGACTTGGACTTGGCCGCCATGATGGGCACGACCACCCGCGACACTTGGACGGAAATCCTACAACATTACGCCGCCACGTTCTTCACCGACCTCAACCTGTACGGCATCGACGGCAGGCTGATGGCCACCACGCGACAGGAAATCTACGAATACAACCTTCAGGCGCCACTGATGAATGCGGAGGCCTACCAGCAGATGCACCTCAACAAGGCGCTGTATTTCACCCACGAAGAGCACTTGGGCAAAGGCAGCTATGAGTCGGCCTATGTCCCCCTGACCGATGCCGCCGGCAACACCTTGGCCTATCTCAACACACCCTATTTTTCGAGTAGCACCGACCTGCACCAAGGCATCCGGAACTTCGTGCTGACCTATATCAACATCATCTTGCTGTTGCTCGGTTTCGCACTCGTATTCGTATTGAGGCTCACCAAACGCCTTACTCAACCTTTGGCCTTGATGCAGAGCAAGATGCGCGACATCAAGATAGACCAGAAGAACGAGCCAATCGAATGGAAGGGCGACGACGAGATCGGGGCTTTGGTGAAGCAGTACAACCAACTCATCGTGGAATTGGAAAAGAGTGCGGCGGAACTGCGGCGCACCACCACCGAATCGGCATGGCGTGGCGTGGCGCGGCAGGTGGCGCACGAAATCAAGAACTCGCTCACCCCGATGCGCCTCAGCGTGCAGATGCTGCAACGGAGCATGGAGCGCGGCGATGCCGACGTGGAGGAGAAGATGCAACGCACCGCCAACACATTAATTGAGCAAATCGACGCCTTGTCGGACATCGCCTCCTCGTTCTCAACCTACGCCAAACTGCCCGAAAACCACCCCGCACCTATGGACTTGGCCGAGCTGATACAAAACGTGGTGAACCTTTACGACAACGCCGAGAACATCACGTTCCGTTACGACTACGACCACACGACAGACCATACTTTCGATGGCGATAAGACCAACCTCAACAGCGCCGTCGGCAACCTCGTCAAGAACGCCGTTCAAGCCATCGGCTCGAAGCCTGACGGAAAGATCGACGTCGCGCTGAAGTCGACCGAAACGGCGTTTGTCGTCAGCGTGAAGGATAACGGCAAAGGCATCAAGGAGGAGGACAAGAGCCAGATTTTCCTGCCCAACTTCACCACCAAGACCGGCGGTTCGGGCGTGGGTCTCTCGCTGACCTACAACATCGTGCAGGCCGCCGGAGGCACCATTTCCTTCGAGAGCAGGGAAGGGGATGGAGCCTTGTTTGAGATAGTTTTGCCGAAAACTTGAAACCGAACCAATATAAAAACTATTTTTGCGTTTGAAAACAACAGCGTATTCGACATGGCAGAAAACAAATTAGGTTCCTTGGCGAAACAGACCGCCATCTACGGCTTGAGCAGCATCATCGGTAGGTTCTTGAACTACCTGCTCGTGCCGCTCTATACCTACAAAATCGCAGCGGAATCGGGGGGCTACGGCATCGTCACCAACCTTTATGCCTATACAGCTTTGCTTCTCGTCATCCTCACCTTTGGCATGGAGACCACCTTCTTCCGCTTCTCCAACAAGGAAGGCGTGAATCCCGACAAGGCGTTTTCCACCTCGGCCTTGGCCGTAGGCTTTGTCTCGCTGGTGTTTGTTGTGTTGGTCAGCGTTTTCCTGAAGCCCATTTCCAACGCCTTGGACTATTCGGCCCATCCCGAGTTTGTCGAGATCATGGCCATCATTGTGGCTTTGGATGCATTCCAAGCGATATTGTTTGCCCGCCTGCGTTACGAAAACAAAGCCATCAAATTTGCCACGCTGAAACTGTTGTTCATCTTCCTCAACATCGGAATGAACCTCTTTATTTTCTTGGTGGCACCCGGTCTGAAAGAGAGCCATCCCGCCCTGATGGGCTGGTACGAAACGAGTTACCAAGTAGGCTATATCTTCATCGTCAACCTCATCTGTACGGGTCTGATTACGCTTGGCTTCATTCCAGAAATCTCGAAGTTGCGTTTCGGCCTCGACCGCGCCTTACTGAAACAAATGCTCAACTACACTTGGCCCCTGTTGCTGTTGGGCTTGGCGGGCATCCTCAACCAAGTGGCCGACAAGATCTGTTACCGTTTCATCGTGCCCGGCAAGGAAGGGGAGGTGCAACTCGGCATCTATGGCGCCTGCGTGAAAATCGCGATGATCATGGCAATGATTACGCAAGCCTTCCGCTATGCCTACGAGCCTTTCGTCTTTGGCGGCAAGCGCGACAAGGAGGACAAGCAGACGCAGGCCAAGGTGATGAAATATTTCATCATCTTCACGCTGCTGGCTTTCCTCGCCGTGGTGATGTACATGCCCATCCTGAAATACATCATCAAGTCCGACTATTGGGAAGGTCTGCGCGTGGTACCCATCGTGATGATGGCCGAGATTTTCATGGGCATCTATTTCAACCTCTCGTTTTGGTACAAGCTCATCGACGAGACGTGGTGGGGCGCGATTTTCAGTGCCATCGGCTGCATTGTGCTGTTGGCCATCAACTTCATCTTTGTGCCGCGATATGGCTACATGGCTTGCGCTTGGGGCGGCTTTGCGGGCTATGGTGTTTGCATGGTGCTGTCCTATTTCGTTGGGCAAAAGAAAGCCCCGATACCCTACGACTTAAAGTCGGCGTTCTTCTATTTCGCCCTGACCGTCGCACTCTATTTCGTGCAAAAGAGCATCCACATCGAGAGTACCCTTTGGACCTTGGTTGTGAACACTGCGCTGCTTCTGGTGTTCTTCGCCTTCATCTGCTGGCGTGAGAAGGACTTGGTGAAGGTTATGAAAAAATCCGTACCTTTGCCGCCCGAAAACGAGAACAAATAAAAAATAAAATCGATCAGATATGAAAGTTGCAACATTATTAGGTGAACGTTTCAAGAAGGCGCCGGCGGACTGCGTTGTCGACAGTCAGGCGCTGATGGTGCGTGGCGGCTACATCAAGTCGGTGGGTACGGGTCTGTTTTCCTTCTTCATGCCGGCCAAGCGCATCGCGAAAAAGATTGAGAACATCATCCGCGAGGAAATGGACCGCATCGACGGACAAGAGGTGATGTTTCCCGTCGTCATGCCGGGTTCGCTGTGGCAGGAGTCGGGACGCTACACGAGCATCGGGTCGGAACTGCTGCGCTTCAAGGACCGCAACGGCATCGACATGGTGCTTGGCATGACCCACGAGGAAGCCGCCGTGCAGCTGGCCCGCGACGCTGCGAAGAGCTACACGCAATATCCCTTCATGATTTACCAGATCCAGACCAAGTTCCGCGATGAGCCCCGCTCGCGTGCCGGACTCATCCGCACCCGCGAGTTCACGATGAAGGATGCCTACAGCTTCCACACCTCGCAGGAGGACTTGGAGCAATACTACGCCGAGGCTTACCATGCCTACGAGCGCATCTTTGCCCGTTGCGGCGTGCCGCAGGTGGTGGCCGTCAAGAGCGACTCGGGCATGATGGGTGGCCGCATCTCGCACGAGTTCATGCTGCTCACGGAGATTGGCGAGGACACCATCGTCATCTGCCCCGAATGCGGCTACCGCTCCAACAGCGAGGCCGCCGACTGCATCGTCCACAACGAGGAATACCCCATCGAGCCGTTGGAAGAGGTCTACACCCCCGACCAAAAGACCATCGAGGAGGTGTGCAATTATCTCCACGCTTCGCCCCTGCAATCGTGCAAGGCCGTGCTCTATCAGCGCAACATGGACGACTCGTTGGTCATCGCTTTCCTGCGTGGCGACCTCGAAGTGAACGAGACCAAGCTCCGCAACTTGATTGGCGCCGAGGTACATGCAGCCACGGTCACTCCCGACATGGGCATTTGCCCCGGCTTCATCGGGCCGAAGGGCTTGCCTAAAGGCATCACCGTGGTCTATGACGAGTCGCTGAAGACCTTGAACAGTTTCGTGGCGGGTGCCAACAAGCCGAACTACCACTACAAGGGCATGAACATGGCCCGCGACCTCGGCGAGGTGCGCTACGACAGCATCGCCAAGGCCACGGCAGGCGGCATCTGCCCCGAGTGCGGCAAGCACAGCATCACCGTCAGTCGCGGCATCGAGGTGGGCAACATCTTCCAACTCGGCACGAAATACACCGAGTCGATGAACATGCAGTATCTTGACAGCGACAACACGCTGAAATACCCCATCATGGGCTGCTACGGCATCGGCGTGGGCCGACTGATGGCTTCGGTCTGTCAGGTGAGCCGCGACGACTACGGTCCCATTTGGCCCATCACCATCGCACCGTGGCAAGTCGAGGTGTGCGCCCTGCGCGTCGCCGACGAGAACATGCGCCGCGTGGCCGACAAGGTGTATGACGAGCTGAAGAAGGCGGGCGTTGAGGTCATCTACGACGACCGCAACATCAGCGCGGGCGTGATGTTCTCCGATGCCGACCTGCTCGGCGTGCCGCTGCGCATCGTGGTCAGCCCGAAGACGTTGGAGCGCAACGCCTTGGAGTTTGTCACCCGCGACAAGAGCTTCAAGGCCGACCTCAGCCCCGACAGCTTCGTCGACGACGTGAAGGCCAAGATCAACGAAATGATAGCCGCTTTGACGCCGGAGGATTAAAATCGGCTTGGTTTTCACAAAAAATCGGCTCAAATTTGCATTGGTTTGGGCCGATTTTCGTGTGTTTATGAGCCGATTTTTCATGTCGTCACAGGAAACGCATTGAAAAATGTCAGCAACGAAACGGTCTCTTCCTTGAGCTTGGTTTTGGCGAATTTTTTCGTTTCACCGTCAGTCAGTTCACCCAAGCCGTTCATAATGGTTTTGTCGCTTACTTGTTCCACGGAGTCAATGCAACGTTGGAGGTAATCTTGCAAGGGCATTCCCATCCTGCTTTCTACGATAGTCGCATTTACGGGTGTATGCGTATTCAAGAAAAACCAGCAGTCGAAAATGTCGCGCCCTGTGATTTCGGTTCTGTCGAGCAAGGCGCACAATTTATGCGCAAACATGTCCGATTTGACTAATACACGCATTTCAATTCCCAGTAAGTTCTTGATTTCGTAATGATTATCATATTGTCGGGTGGAGATTTCCACCTTCAGTTTCCTTTCGTTTTGCCCATAATCCAAGACAAATACAGGCCCAAAGAACTTTTTGGCTTCGTCGTGGATTTTGCCGTATGTTAGCAGTATTTTTCTCACTTTTTGATACACCAATTCTTCCTTGGCGAGGTCGAGCAGGTTGAAATCGAGGTCGACAGAGAATCTTGGCAGGTCATAAAAGAACATCAATGCCGTTCCACCTTTGAAACCCAAACAAGCGGCAAGGTCGGCATCCGAGAAGATGTCTTTCAGAATCTGCAACATATAGAATTTGTGTTTATTGAGATCCATGACAATGATTATTTGAATAGTTTGTAAATCCGCTCGTTCAGTCTTGCCGAGTTGTAAATGGGGAGCAGTTGCAACAGGCGCTTCTTGCTGACCCCGTTGAGGTTATCGAAATAACATTCAGAATCAAGATACATCATGTCGAGGATGGCCCGTTCGGGCGTGGCAATATTAATGTTGTCAAGTCTTTCGATGCCTTCAAGGTTGTAAAGAATCTCGCCTTTGATTTGCCGATAGCGGAAAGTTTGCCCCAACATTTCGATTTCGCGGCTCAAATAGCTGACAGAAGTGATGGCCGAATCATATTGGAAAACCACGCCTGACTTTTGCAGCACATACTCCAATGAAATATATGATGGCACGAAAACCAGTCCCGCCAATTCCTCTGGATTATAATTCCTTTTGGCATAGATTCCTTTTCGCGGATTGAGCAAAAGGCCTTTTTGCACATAATAGTTCAGCTTTTTAGTAAGAGAGTTGTCTCTTTTCTCATTGAGTAACAATGAAATGCTCTTTGTGTTAAAAGCCGTCCTTGGCGAACCGCTTAGGCCTAACATAATATTTTCTTGCGAACTAATCATCCGAAATTTTCGTATTTTCAGTTGGCAAAAATAGAAATAATACGATTAACCGAAGCAAAAACAGCATAAAAATTCTCCATAACCCAATTTTTTCCTATTTTTGTCCCACTAAAACAAAAGACATCGAATAGAACAGTAATTTGAATTGACATATTAATCCAATGGGCTTTACGCTCTTGTTCTCGGACTGGAAATCGGCAAAATTTCATAAACACGGGAATAAGCAAGCGGAAAGTTTGCGTTTTTATGGCGCAAGCTTATTCGTGCTTATTTGTGTTTAAGGCTTTGCCGAGCCTCCAGTCTATGTAAGCAATCAAACGAAAGGTATGCGCCTTTTCCATTGCTTTTCAGGACGAGGGTGAAAACCCTAAACTGAAAGGCATCATACCATGGAAAGAGAAAAACGATACCCTACAGAAGGTTTTCATCTCGGCAAACTCATCAAGGCGGAATTGACGCGCCAAGGCCGCAGCATCACTTGCCAAGCCAAAAAGCGTGAACGAAACGGACAACAAGTTTTGTGGGAATCGCTATGAAGAAACCCAAGACCAACCATCAATTCTGTTTATCGAATCATAAAAAAACAGCTATTTTTGTCTAATCAATTAAACAATTTTCTATTTTTGCATTGGTTTTTAAACTTGTAATGATGGATAAACTATTATTGAAAAGGATACTTGTCGACAATCAAACCGAGGTTTCAAGTTATAAGGTAATGCCTCGTGATTATGTGTTCGGCTCTTTTCCATGTCATGTGTTGGTTGGAGTCAGGAGAGCCGGAAAATCTTACATGCTTTATCATCTGATACAAGAGTTGCTGGCAGCTGGCACTCCATGGGGCAAAATGCTCTATGTCAATTTTGAGGACGAGCGTTTGGCGGATTTTGGCGCGGATGATTTTAACCTTCTGTTGGAATGCCATGCTGAAATGTATGACTGTCATCCCATAATGTTTCTCGACGAGGTCCAGAACATTCCGCATTGGGAAAAATTTGCCCGCCGTATGGCGGATACAGGTCATAGTGTATATATCACCGGCAGCAATTCAAAAATGCTCTCAGGAGAAGTGGCCAGCACGTTAGGTGGACGTTATTTGGTACAAGAAATTTATCCGTACAGTTTTCAGGAGTATCTTCATGTGAATGGTGTGCCTTTTGACGAACAAGCGCAGTTGGGTACCGACTCAAGGGCATCTATCGTGCGTCATGCGTTGAAATACTTGCGTGAGGGTGGGCTTCCCGCATCGGCAACCCTTCCCGTCAAGCGAGATTACTTGAGTAGCGTATACCAGAAAATCTATCTTGGCGACATCATCCAACGCAACAATATTGCCAACATGGCTGGAATGAAAGTGTTAGTACGCAAGATGGCCGAAACGGTATGCCGTCCTATTTCCTATAACCGTGTCGCGAATATTCTTTCCAGTGTAGGAGGAAAGTTGAGTCTTGCATCGGTAATTAGGTACATTGAATATTGCGAAGACGCATGGCTTTTGTTACGGTTGAAGAATATCTGCGCCCATTTGGCCGAAAAAGAGAGTAATTGCAAATACTATTTCATTGACAATGGTATTCTGTCCTTGTTTCTTATCGACAAAGATTCAATGCTACTGGAGAACATGGTGGCATTGACACTTTTCAGGGAATATGGACACGACCCCGAAAACGACCGTGTGTATTTCTACAACGACGGTATTGAAGTCGATTTTTACATTCCAGAGACCGAAACGGCCATTCAGGTTTGTTACTCGCTTCAGGACGAGGACACCCGCAAGCGAGAAGTGGAGGCTTTACGGAAATTGCCAAAGCATCTGCCTTGCAAGCAGCGATTAATCATTACACTTGACGAAAAAGAGATAATTGCCGATGATTTTGGCGAAATTGAAGCCCGTCCATTTTGGCAATGGTTGTTGTCATTATCTTCTCGATAAAGAGATTATGTACATCTTCTCTACAAACAAAAAATCCGACAGCCTCAAACCACCGGATTTTTTTCTGCTTCGTGGATTTCGACCTGCTTGTTCCGTCGGAACCACTCCGTGATGTCCTTCACGCGGCCGTCGGCCAAGCGTTTCATCATGCGTTGGTTGGTGGTCGCGCTGTCCAAGGGACCAAGCTCGGCCATGTAACGCCCCAGCTTGATGTAGTCGAAATGCTCGGTCGAAACGTTTTGCGGCAGGTCGTTCTTGCCCGAATACCACGCCGCCTTGAGGTTGGAATGGCTGGCTTTCAGTTGCTTGGCCAAATCGGAGACCTCTTTCGGCTCTGCGTCGCCACCCATGAAGCATACGCAGGTGATGCCCGACTTGTATTGCTCCACGAGTCGGTTCAACTCGTTGGCATCCAAGGCTTTGCCTTCATCTTTCCACAAATACTTGCTGTGGCAACCTGGGCATTGGTTGGGACAGTTGGAGATATTGATGGCAAGCGTCACCTCTTCAGGGACTTCCTGGAAGACGATATCGAAATTGGCGTATCTTAGCATCTTTCCATCTCCATTTTTCCGTAGTGACGACGTGCGGCTTCCTCCTGGCGCGGCTCGCTGAAGTTGCTCACGCGCTTGAGGTAGCCGATGATGCGGGTCAGGTAGTCGATGTTGTGGCTGTGGCACTCTGGGCATTCCTTCAGGTAACGCTTGTCGATGTGGCCGCAGTCGTTGCAGATGGTGTTGGGCACGTTGAAGGTGAAGTAGTTGCAGCCTTCGCGGGCAGCCACGCGCAGCAGCTGGCGGTACTGCTCCTTGGTGAGGTGCTCCTCCAGGTTGCAGTGCAAGGCCGAGCCTCCGGTGAGGTGCTTGATGTACTTCTCGCCATGCAGCCGGAACTTGTCCAAGACGTTGGTGTTTGGGTCTTCCACGATGTAGAAGTAGCTGTTGTAGCAGTCGCGGTGTACCTCGTAGCCGTCTTCCTTGTCCCACTTGGCGTGTTTTACGCCCACGTTCTCGGCGGGAATCATCTCGCAGTTGAACATCAGGCCGTCTTTCTTAGAGTAGTACTTCTTGTTGTAACGCTCGATGAGGCCGAGCACGTCTTGCACGAAAGCCTCATATTCCGGATTGTCCGAAATCTTGATTTTCAGGAACTCGGCGGCTTCCACGAGGCCGTTTACGCCGATGGTGAGGTATTGGCGGCCAAGGTTGATGTAGCCGGCATCGAAGAGCGGCAACATGCCTTTCGACTGCATCTCCTTCAGGTTCTCGTTGTAGCAAATCTGCACCTTGTGGCAGAGGTCGACGATCTCTTCAAGGAAGGTGAGGTAGTGCATGTTGTTGCGTGCGGCATACTGGATGCAGCGGTTGAGGTTGATGGTGAGCACGCTCTTCGAACCCGTGCTGACGCCACCGGCGCCAAGGGTGTAGCTGAAGCCGTTGTCTTGGATCTCGTTGCGCAGGCGGCAGCACGACGACAGCGAGTCGGCGTTGTCGCTGAGGTAAGTGAAGAAGGAGTGGCCTTCGGCGTACATCTCGGCGGTGAAGTCGGCCCATTCCTGGTCGATGACGTCGCCGTCCTTCGAGAGCAGGGCCATCGTCTCGACGGGGAAGGTCAAGACGCTCTTCAAGCGCTCGGCGTTGAACCACTTCATGAAACGCTTCTGGAGCCAACTCAACGACTCCCAGTCGGGTTGCGAGCCATCGGGGAAGTAGAAGTTGCCGAACAGCGACTGGAAGTAATACTTGTCGTAGTAGGCGATGTTCCAGAACACCGACTGGTAGTTCCTTGCGCCGGCAGGTTGGTTCAAGGAATAGACGATTTGCTGGAAGCAGTCGGTGATGACCTTGTCGATGGTGCGCGGCTTGAGCGAGTGGTCCACCACCTCGTCGGCGCGTTTGTAGTAATCCTTGCCGTAGTCGAGGCCGATGAAGTAGTTCATGTACATCAGGAACTCGGGCGTGGCGCAGGCACCCGACAGTTGCGACGACACCATGAACACCATATTAATGAAGCCGCCGCAGAAGGAGCGCAGTTTGGTGGGTGCGGTGCTGTTGCCGCCGATGGAGGCTGTGCCTTCGTTGAGCCACGGGTACATGGTGATGGAGGCGCAGTAGTTGGCCAACGAGGTCTCGTCGTTTTTGTAGATGAAGTGGTTGTTGAGCAGATAGAGGTAACGGTCGGCGAGTTCCTTGCCATACACTTCCTTGATGCGGTCGGTCAGCAGGCGGCGGTTGATGCGGATGAAGCTCGACTTGGGCAGCTCGCCGATGAGCGTGGCGATGTTCTTCTTCTCCACGTTGGCGTTGGCGTCGTACTTCGAGCCGGTGGCCGCATTCGAGGCGTTGCAGTAGTTGGTGAGGAAGTCGATTTTCTCGCGGATCTCGCGGTCTTCGGTGTGCTTCTGGCGGTACAGGATGTAGTTTTTGGCCACGGTGTAATACTGCTCCGCCATGAGTGCCGTCTCCACCTGGTTTTGGATTTCCTCGACGGTGATGCCGTTGGTCACGCGGACGCGGCTCAGGATGCCGTTGAGGTCCTCGTCGGTGGCGTAGAAGCCTGAGGCGAGAAAGGCCTTGCTGATGGCGACTTTGATTTTTTCGAGAGAGAAGGCTTCCTGTTGGCCGTCTCGTTTGGTGATGTACAATCCTCCGTTGCTCATATAATGCTCGTTTTCAAATGTTTTCGTTTGTCTCGGCATACTTCCCTATTACCCGAGGGCCATCATGCCGTTTGTTGCAAGGCAGGTCTTCTGGCTCGCTTCTCGTGCGGACTGCCTTCCCGTCCTCATGGGTTGGACAGTGGCTAAGGGTGTCCCGACGATTCCTGAAGCTCACAGCTACGGGTATAGTCCCTGATTTTCACGGGGTTCCCTATTGATCTTCTTCGAAGAACCTTGCTTTGCAAAGGTAGAGCATTTTGGTATTATCCTACAAATTAATTCTCGTTTTTTTTCTCAACAAAATTATCAACAGGGTTAATAGGGTGATTTTTACTATTTTTGCACATATGTAGACAAAGATGGTGATTTTCGAGAAAATGTAAAATTATTTGCGCGAGTTGTTTGTTTTTGCTATTTTTGCGGCTGAATTAGGTTTTACTAACGCAAAAATATTTGCACGAGTTATGGTTATAGATAGTTTTGACATCGAAGGTATCTCCAACATTGAACATGTCCGCATAAATGTAGGGGAAATGAATGCACTCATCGCTCCAAATGGCTATGGCAAGAGCAACGTGCTTGGCGCCATCAGTTTCGGATTGGATTTTCTCAACGCCAACACAGAAGGTAGGCAGCACATGCTCAGTAACGGATTTGCCCCTATCAATGAAGCGATGGTTCACAACAATTTTCGTTTTGAAATCAATGGAAGGCTGTCGACAGATGAACCTGCACAACTGTTTCTTTATGGCTTTGAATGTGAATGGACAACAGATGACAAAGAGGGGTGTGTCGTGTCGGAATGGCTGAAAGTGAAACTGGCCAACGAACAACGCTATCGACAATTGCTTAACAGGGCTTCCAAAGAAACCTGCCTTGTTGTTCCTTCTCCAAAGGGCAGATGCAACAAGCCGTTTGAGGTGTTCTCCCTTCAACTCGCTTTGCCCATGATAGCCAACGGAGCACTGTTTTTTTCTGATACGGCAAAGCGAATTTGTTCTATAACCATACCTAACCTAGAGACGCTTGACAATCCTGAATCGTATTTCTCCATGGACGAGAATGCCGGAGTTCCCCTGCTTGGAGGCAGGACACTAAGCGAATATATTTTCTTCCTGAAAAAAACAGACGGGAGCAATTATGGTATATTATACGATGGCATCAAACAACTCATTCCGCGTATAGCGGAATTTGAGCCGGACGAAATCACGCTCAGCGACGGACGAAGCCGGGTTTATGACATCAGGGTAAGGGAGAAATTCAATACGATTCCAACTAGCATAAGGATGCTTTCAAGCGGCAGCAAGCGGATGATATTCCTTTTCACGCTCTGCATCGCCGCCAAGAAGCAGAACATCCCTATGATCATGATGGAGGAGCCAGAAAACTCGGTTCATCCGCGCATGATGGAGAACCTGCTGCTGACGCTGCAAAACTACGCCTCTGATACGAAGATACTGATGACGAGCCATTCACCCTATCTGATGCGTTATCTACGACCTGACCAGATGTATTTCGGCCTGCCAAAGAATGACGGGTTGGCTCACTTTGCCCAGATTAACCCGTCGAAGCTGAAATACCTATATAAATACGCAGGCGATATGGAACTTACCATCGGTGAGTTTATGTTTGACTTCATGCTCGACATGGAGGGTGACAATGAAAAGATTGAGCAATTCTTCATTCAGTAGTAGGCTATGGCAAAACAAACGAAATCAATAGCATTTCAGGTGGTTTTATTTGTGGAGGGCGAAACTGACGAAGTGTTTTTCAAAGCACTCATTGACTACTACAGAACAGTTAGCATCACCGAATTGCGCCCGTGCAGGATTTGTAACTTAAGAGGCGTGACACGCTATAGCAGCAAACTGTTGGCCAAGCTCAAAAACGAGTTTCTTCCAGATGCGAAGAACAAAGCTTATAAGATACAAACTGTGTGCTGTTCCTATGACACAGATGTTTTCGAAGAGAGGAATCCGCTGATGGTAGACTGGAATGCGCTGAAAAAAGCCGTGAGGCGTATGGGCGTCGAGGAGTTAATCCAACTCGGCATCAAAAGTAGCATTGAGGATTGGTTGCTCTGCGACCAGGAAGGCATTTGCCATTTCCTGAAATTGAAGGATTTCCCCAAGTCGCTGAAGGGTAATAGTGGAAACGAGAAATTGAACGACCTTTTTGGGAAGGCCAAAAAGGTTTACCAGAAGGGTTATCAGACTAAAGATCTTGTTGCTGCTCTCAACATGGGCGTTATACGTGGCATGAACAAGGACGTTCTTGAACCTTTGGAAAAGGCTTTGAATGTGACTATCTGAATGGGACCGATTGGTCTGATAAGACTAATGGTTTCGCTTGTATAATGCTCCCTAAAATTTAGACCAAAGGTTAAAGTGGTTATCTTTGCAAAAAACAAAAGGGGAAAAAGATGACC
>FLNV01002099.1_pt1 | contig 31311 bp, 21 predicted proteins | sample 1140351 | NCBI WGS metagenome assembly FLNV01 (sample SAMEA3878207, study PRJEB12797) | bioreactor metagenome | biome: Moose rumen | place: Sweden | collected 2011-10
AGCTTTTACTACAGGGTAGGCTTCAACAATGAGATACCATTCCTCTTTATACTGTGATTTGCGGAGTTTAACCGTAACTTTCGTATGTGCTAATGGTTTCTTCATAAGCTCTTATAAAGTTTGTCGATTTCCTTTTTGGGGGCATACACATAATTGCCTATCTGACGGGTTGGGATGGAATACTTCCTAATGTGAGCCCAAACAGTGCTGTCGTCAATTCGGTACTTCTTGGATATTTCCCCAATTGTATAACAATCCTCTGGCTCCAAGCTATATAGTCTTGGTAGGGGCTTATCTTTTTCTATTGGCTCCTCACGCTTAGGGAACATTTTTTCAAGTTCTGTCCTTTTTATCCGTGTCAGTCTTTCCCCTATATTTATATAAGGTATAGCCCCTTTCTTTATCAGACGGTAAATCGTGTCTCGCCCGATAGAGTACATGGCTACAGCTTCTGCTACAGAGATATATTCTCGTGCATCAGGAACTTTTTGGGCAATTTGTTTGAATTGCTCAGCCTTTTTAGCTGCTGCCTTTTTCTGCTTATAAGCCATGTCAATGCAGTGCTTAGAGCAGTACTTAGACTCGAGCGTCTTTGCAATGAAGGTTGCTCCGCACATTTCGCATTTCCGTTTAATCTGAAATTTTAAAGCTGGCATATTTTCGTCCTTTTAATATGTATTAATCCGTATAAGTATTTTTAAGTTGCATCTCATCGCCAATTAAGTCGTGTCGCAAATATGTCGCAAAATTACGGTAAAAATCCGAAAATAGCAAGAAATGAAACAAAGTTTAACAATAACAAAAAGTGGTGTAACCACTTGGATTACACCACTTTCTTATGATATTCTTATCGTTGCTTATCTATTCTTACTTCACTTCCTCAAAGTCGGCGTCTTGGATGTCCTCGGCCTTAGAGCCACCGGCCTGCTGGCCTCCGGCTTGCTGCTGGCCTCCGTTGAACTGGTCGCCACCGGGCTGTCCGGCTGCTCCGCTCTGCTGGTACATCTGCTGTGAGGCAGTCTGCCAGGCATTGTTGAGGGCTGCGATGGCGCTGTCGATAGCGTTGATGTCGCCAGATTTATGGGCATCCTTCAGCTGCTGCAGAGCCTGCTCGATGGCTGGCTTGTGCTGTGCTGGGATCTTGTCGCCAATCTCCTTCAACTGGTTCTCCGTCTGGAAAATCATAGAGTCAGCCTGATTCAGCTTGTCAACACGCTCGCGCTCCTTCTTATCATTCTCGGCATTCTGCTCAGCCTCGGCCTTCATACGGTTGATCTCGTCCTGCGACAGACCAGATGAAGCCTCAATGCGGATGGCCTGCTCCTTACCTGTGGCCTTATCCTTGGCAGAAACCTTCAGGATACCGTTGGCATCGATGTCGAAGGTTACCTCAATCTGAGGAATACCACGACGTGCAGGAGCGATACCAGTCAGGTTGAACTGTCCGATAGACTTGTTCTGAGCTGCCATCGGGCGTTCACCCTGCAGAACGTGGATGGTTACTTCTGTCTGATTGTCAGCTGCTGTAGAGAAGATCTCACTCTTCTTGCAAGGAATGGTTGTGTTAGCCTCAATCAGCTTGGTCATCACACCGCCCATGGTCTCGATACCCAGAGTAAGAGGAGTAACGTCGAGCAGTACGATGTCGCCTACACCACCTTCCTTGTTCAGGATGGCGCCCTGGATAGAAGCACCTACGGCTACCACCTCGTCGGGGTTCACACCCTTTGAAGGCTCCTTGCCGAAGTAGTTCTTAACCAAAGTCTGAACAGCTGGGATACGGCTTGAACCACCTACGAGAATAACCTCGTCGATATCAGCTGTTGTGAGGTGTGCGTCAGCGATAGCCTTCTGACATGGAGCCAGACAAGCCTGGATCAGATCGTGAGCCAGTTGCTCGAACTTAGCGCGAGTCAGGGTCTTAACCAAGTGCTTAGGTACACCAGCTACAGGCATGATGTAAGGCAGATTGATTTCAGTGCTTGTGCTTGAAGACAGTTCAATCTTTGCCTTCTCAGCAGCCTCCTTCAGACGCTGCATAGCCATTGGGTCAGCCTTCAGATCAGCACCCTCGTCGTTCTTGAACTCCTGTACCAGCCAGTCGATGATTACCTGATCGAAGTCATCACCACCCAGGTGAGTGTCACCATTGGTTGAAAGTACCTCGAATACACCACCACCGAACTCCAGGATAGAGATATCGAATGTACCACCTCCAAGGTCGAACACAGCAATCTTCATATCCTTGTTAGCCTTATCTACACCATAAGCCAGAGCTGCTGCTGTAGGCTCGTTTACTATACGCTTAACGTCAAGACCTGCAATCTGACCGGCCTCTTTAGTAGCCTGACGCTGAGAGTCAGAGAAATATGCAGGTACGGTGATAACGGCCTCTGTAACCTCCTGTCCCAGATAATCCTCAGCAGTCTTCTTCATCTTCTGAAGAACCATAGCAGAGATTTCCTGTGGAGTGTACTTACGGCCATTGATGTCAACACGTGGATAGCCCCCCTCGTTAACTACTGAATATGGTACGCGAGCAATCTCCTTCTCGGTCTGCTGCCAGTTCTCACCCATGAAGCGCTTGATAGAGTAAACGGTGTTCTTAGGATTAGTGATAGCCTGACGCTTTGCAGGATCACCGATCTTACGCTCACCATTGTCAACGAAACCAACTACTGAAGGAGTTGTGCGCTTACCCTCACTGTTGGCAATTACTACTGGCTCGTTACCCTCGAATACGGCAACACAGCTGTTGGTAGTTCCTAAGTCAATTCCAATAATCTTTCCCATAATTCTTATTTTATTTATTTGTTATTATTCCGTTAATCTGGATGAAAAATCCACAAATCTTCTAGCAAACCATGTGCCAAAATGACTTTTTTTGCCTAAAATTGTTTTTTGTCACGTCATTTTGGCACAAGTATCGGAAATATTTTTTATCTTTGCACCATAAATTGTACAATTAATATTTTTAACCTGTAAAATGAAAAGAGCTATATTGACAGCAGGATTAGCTGTTTTGCTGATGACAGTCTCGGCTCAGGAGAACTCCTACATCGTCAAGACTCGTAATGCCAAGAAGAAGGTGGCAGTAGAGAATCTGTTGACCGACAGTACTTCGGTTGAGGAGGAAGAGACAGCTACTGACTTTATTAGTCAGTATTTCAAGTATCACAGTCTCTGCGATTGGAAAGAGGGAATGAAGTTTATGGTGATGCCCGAGAAATATGATCTCGTAGTAAAGACATTCTGTGATGCCAGCACAGGTAAAGAGGTTAGCAGTATGTCACTTCGTCATAAGATCATGACATACAAAGGGAAGAGTGAGAGCTCGGATGGTCATTGGCGCATGAATTTCCAATGTGATAATAATAAGATGTATTATTACGAGATTCCAAGTGGCTCTTTTGATGACTATTGCTATGGCAAGCTGGGTGTGCCAACTCTGGCATATCTTGGTGATGTCGACATTGCAAGAGAGCAACTCATGGGCAAGAAACTGTTTACTAAGACACGTATTTATCGTGTAGACACAGATATTGACGGTGATGGATTCCGCGAGACCATGCAGCCGATGAACAAGGAGGTTACCGTTACCGCCATTGGCGTAGGCACCCGTAGCTTCCCTGTAAAGATCATTGTTGAGGATGAGCTCGGCAATGAGTATTATCAAGTGGTAGCAATGTCGAAGACAAATAGTGGCATGCGTGATGATGAGTTTATCATGGATTCTTTGAAGCACACCTTCTATGGCGCATTTGAGATTCAGGATGCTGTGATGAAGGTTAATAAAGACTTTAAGTCATATATTGGTCAGGTTATCCATAATAAGTATAAGACTGAGATGGTAACCAAGGGTGATGGTAAGGAGCGCTATGTGACCATTCCTAAGATGATGTCATTCCGTGTTGACAATACTCTGGCACAGCCAAACAGCGAGTTTGTCACTCTGACACTGACAGAGGTAGAGTCACGTCGTGTGTTCTATAAGGATGTGACATTTACCAATCCTGTTGGCAAGGCCAATGCCCGTGCTAGGGAGGATGAGTATTTCGGTTATCTCTTCGCTATGGGTGAAGGTCAGGCTCGTGAGACATCACAGGCTGCACGTGCTGCCATCCAGCAAGGTCGTGTCATCGTTGGCATGAGCGAGGATGAGGTAGTTCTGGCAATGGGTGAGGAGCCTACGAGAAAGGAGAGTACAAGCGACGGTAGGTATATGTGGCTCTATCAGCGCTCTAAGGGTTATCTTACTGTGACATTCGGACGTAACGGACGTGTTGAGAGTTATACTACCCCAGCTGCAAATAACAGCAAGAAGACCAAGGCTGGCCGCAAGGCTGCATCAAGTGCCAAGGCAAATAATGAGTGGCAGCAAAGAAATGGAACCCCATTGTAAATAAAAAATCCCAGCCAGACGGCTGGGATTTTTTATTTATTTAAGCTTTTCCATGATTTTCGCTTCGAGTTCGTCGCATAGCTCAGGGTTATCTGCAAGCAGGGCTTTTACTGCATCACGGCCCTGACCTAGCTTGGAGTCTCCGTAAGAATACCAGGAACCGCTTTTCTTGATGATATCAAACTGCTCGCTGAGGTCAACAATCTCGCCAAGTCTTGAGATACCCTCACCAAAGGTAATCTCGAACTCTGCAAAGCGGAATGGGGGAGCTACCTTGTTCTTTACAACCTTTACCTTCACCTTGTTGCCTATTGCAATATCGCCATCCTTGATGGTTGGCCCATTCTTACGGATATCAAGGCGAACAGAAGCATAAAACTTAAGGGCATTACCTCCAGTGGTGGTCTCTGGGCTACCAAACATCACGCCTATCTTCTCACGAAGCTGATTGATGAATATACATGTGGTATTGGTCTTAGAGATGGTTGAGGTCATCTTACGCAGGGCCTGACTCATAAGACGAGCCTGAAGACCTACAGAAGAGTCGCCCATATCGCCTTCAATCTCCTTCTTTGGAGTCAGCGCAGCCACAGAGTCGATAACAATCAAATCGATGGCTGAAGATCGGATAAGCTGGTCGGCTATCTCAAGAGCCTGTTCACCATTGTCAGGCTGTGAGATATAGATATTGCTGATGTCTACACCTAACTTCTCTGCGTAGAACCTGTCGAAAGCATGCTCTGCATCGATAAACGCACATACCCCACCTGCCTTCTGACATTCTGCCATAGCGTGGATGGCGAGGGTGGTCTTACCTGATGACTCGGGGCCATAGATCTCTATAATACGTCCCTTGGGATATCCTCCAACACCAAGAGCTGCATTCAGGCCGATGCTTCCGGTGGGAATAACTTCTACGTTTGCAACAGCCTCGTCGCCCATCTTCATGATACTTCCCTTACCGAAATCTTTCTCAATTTTGGCCATTGCAGCCTGCAGAGCTTTCATCTTCTGCTGTTGCGGGGTCAACTGCTCCGCATTTTCTTCTTTCTTTGCCATAGCTTTTAGAAATTTAAGAGTTAATAATTATAATTCAAGGTCGCCATCATGAATCTCATGCCAAGGCAGACCTTGTTTGTTAAGTTGTTCCATGAATGGATCCGGATCGAAGTCCTCTACGTTCCAAACGCCTGGCTTTTTCCAGATACCCTTTACAAACATCATAGCACCAATCATAGCGGGAACACCTGTGGTGTATGATACCCCCTGCATACCTGTCTCCTTATAGGCCTCCTGGTGCTTGCAGTTGTTGTATACATAATAGGTGTGCTCCTTACCGTCTTTTATGCCACGGATACGGCATCCGATGGATGTCTCGCCTTCGTAGTTCTCACCGAGGTCCTGAGGATTAGGCAGTACTGCCTTAAGAAACTGCAGAGGAACGATCTTAACCTTTACGGTCTTCTCTGGATTATCGGCCAAAGGTGCCTCATAGACAATCTCGTCGATACGACTCATGCCGATATTCTGAATCACATCGAGGTGTTTAAGATACTGTTCACCGAAGGTCATCCAGAAGCGGCCTTGTTTTATAGTGGGGTAGTTCTTAACCAGACTCTCCAACTCCTCATGGTGAAGGAGGTAACTCTCACGAGGACCGATGTTGGGGTAGGTGAGTGGTTTGTGGATTTCCAGAGGTTCTGTTTCAATCCACTTGCCATCCTTGTAGTATAGTCCCTTTTGGGTAATCTCGCGAATATTGATCTCTGGATTGAAGTTTGTTGCAAATGCGTGATGGTGATCGCCAGCGTTGCAGTCTACGATGTCGAGATAATGAATCTCGTCGAAGTGGTGCTTAGCTGCGTAGGCGGTGTATACACCAGATACACCCGGGTCGAAGCCGCATCCGAGGATTGCCGTCAGACCAGCCTGCTCAAAACGGTCTTTGTAAGCCCACTGCCATGAATACTCAAAGTGTGCCTCGTCCTTTGGCTCGTAGTTGGCTGTGTCGAGATAGTTACAGCCACAAGCCAGACAGGCGTCCATAATCGTCAGATCCTGATAGGGGAGGGCGAGGTTGATGACGAGCTCGGGCTTGTAGTCATTAAACAGAGCCTTCAATTGCTCCACATCGTCAGCATCCACCTGAGCTGTCTTGATATCCATCTTATATCCTGCTTTGTGGATATCCTCTACAATCTTGTCGCATTTCTCTTTTCTGCGGCTTGCAATCATAAAGTCGGTAAACACGTCTGCATTCTGTGCAATCTTGAATGCTGCTACCGTAGCGACGCCACCGGCGCCAATCATTAGAATTTTTGACATAATTATATTTGCGATTTACTATTTATTTCATCAGAGGAGATGCCGAGGGCTGCCAGTAAGGAATAGCCAAGTATATCCTGACGGAAGTTCCAGTTAGCCATAGGCTGCATGGTCAGAAGAGTGATATGCTTCTCGTCATCAACCTGCTTCAGTGTTGCGCGTACCTTATTATATATATTCTCCTGTTCTGTGTTAGGAATGACAATGATTCGCTTAACATCTTTCTGGGTGCTCACAAGCTGGAGCATATCACAGAACTGCTGTTCTCTGCCAACAATGTCCTCTTCCTGATAGGCGTTAATAAGAAACTCGCCAAGGTGATCCTTGAAGGCCTTGCCTGAGAGTTCTTCATATTTGCCGGGATTGAAATTCTCCATCTGAGACTTATTTGCACTGTGCAGAAGTACTACCTGAGTCTCCTGTTCTCCCTCTCTTATTCCACCATCAAGGGCAATACAGTCTATCCAGCGGGCAATGTCTGCCTGCGGGATGCGCCGCCCAAGCATGCGCTCAAAGTTTATGATGAGGTTGAATGCCACTTTGTCAACGTAGTCGGCGTCAACAAGTATCACATTTTCGCTCCATCTGATATCCTGTATGCTGTTGTTCATATTCGAAGGCAAAGGTACATTAAATTTCAGACATTACCAAATATAATATGATTTTTTTTGTTTTTAAACGCTAATTGACATAAATCAATTAAAAAATGCTAATTTCTGAGACTTTTCCTTGCCAGTTTGCATTAGTCTGCCTTTTTTAACGTACCTTTGCGACTGAAACAACTACTGACTACTATAAGATGACTGCTGATGAGCAGTACAGACTCCCCGGTGCTGTAGCATCGGGGAGTTTTGGAACAGAGTCAACATAACAATTAATAAATAGTAAAAAAGATGTCTACATTAACAGTTCTTATTGTAATCGTTTTCTGTATAGGCTATTTCTGTATAGCTATTGAGAGCGTGACAAAAATCAACAAGGCAGCCATTGCCCTGCTGATGTTTGTTGCTACCTGGACCCTCTTCATGTTCGATCCTGGCTGCTATGTTTCAGAAGCTGTCGGTTCCAACATTGCCTCGGCAGTGAGTCAGGTCATAGAACACCATCTCGGCAGCACTGCTACCACTCTTTTCTTCTTGATGGGTGCTATGACTATTGTTGAACTCGTCGACCAGAATGGTGGTTTCAATTTCGTGCGCGATACGCTCCAGACCAAATCGAAGCGGGCTCTGTTGTGGCGTATTGCTTTCATGACGTTTATTCTTTCTGCCATTCTTGACAATCTGACCACGTCTATCGTGATGATTATGATCCTTCGAAAACTTGTCAGCGACAAGAAGGACCGTCTCATCTACGCTGCCTTGGTAGTGATTGCTGCCAATTCGGGTGGTGCTTTCTCTCCAATTGGCGATGTGACCACCATCATGCTCTGGAACAAAGGTGTCATCACTGCATCCGGTGTCATCTCGGAAATCTTCATTCCTTCTTTGGTGTCGATGCTCGTTCCTGCATATATACTCTCGTTGTCGTTGAAGGGTAATTTGGAGTTTGCAGAAGACACAACTGTCATTGAGGAGTCCGACGGTCTCTCTGCTGCCCAACGTAAGGTTATCTTTTTCCTCGGTGTGGGTGGTCTGATCTTTGTGCCAATTTTCAAGACTATCACCCATCTGCCGCCATTTGTGGGCATCCTGCTTGTGTTGGGTGTACTTTGGACCACCACAGAGATTTTCTATACAAGCATCCATCAGGAGGGTGAAGATACAGCCGACAACCGTAACACCCAGAAGCGTGTGTCAAAGATGCTTTCGCGTATTGATATGGATACCATCCTCTTCTTCCTTGGCATCCTGATGGCCGTGGCTTGTCTTGAGACCATTGGTGTCCTGACCATGTTGGGACAAGGTCTCGACGCAGTCTTCGAGGGTAATCACTATCTCGTCACAGGTATCATCGGAGTTCTCTCTTCAATTGTCGATAATGTACCTCTTGTGGCTGGCTGTATGGGCATGTATCCTGTGGCTGCAGCTGGCGACATGGCTGTAGATGGTATCTTCTGGCAACTTCTGGCTTACTGTGCTGGTGTAGGAGGTTCTATGCTTATCATCGGAAGTGCAGCTGGTGTAGTTGTAATGGGTCTTGAGAAGATTACTTTCGGATGGTATATGAAGAAAATTACTTGGATAGCATTTGCTGGCTATCTCGCAGGTATTCTGATATACTGGCTGGAACGAACATTTATATTCTAACAAAAATCCCTCGCTGATCTATGCAGCGAGGGATTTTTGTTTATTCACCCCATTGGGGTAATCTCTCTTGGAGTCCACAACCAGAAGGTTGACCCGTGGCCTTCTCCCTCAGAGAAGACACCAATTTTTCCGTTACAACGTTCTGCAATAGACTTACAGATACTTAGTCCGAGACCAGTACCTTGTACGAAGTCGTTGAGTTTAACGAAACGCTCAAATACAGCAGCCTGTTTATCCTTTGGTATTCCTGCTCCTGTGTCTTCGCAATAGAAATATATTCCTCCGTCCTGTTCGCGGTATCCCACTTTGATATGACCAGTCTTGGTGTACTTTACCGCATTTGTCGTGAAGTTGGTAAGTACCTGCTGTATACGTCCTTTGTCGAGCTTTGCTTTGAACGTAGGGTATGGGTTGTCCTTGATGAATGGTACTCCAGCTTCAGAAACTCTCTGTTCAAGAGTCTGGCAGATGTCATCGAACACCTGTGAGAAGTCACATTCTGTGGGTTCGATAGCCAGGGCCTGACCCATGCTTGATGCCTCAAGGATATCATTAATCAGTCTCAGAAGCATATCGCAGTTATTCCTGATAATGCGGATGAACTCCATCTTCTCCTCTGTAGTATCCACCATCTGGAGAATATCGCTGAATCCTACTATGGCATTCAGAGGAGTTCTTATCTCGTGAGTCATGTTAGCCAGAAATGCTGCTTTCAGTCTTCCAGAGTCCTCTGCACGTGCCGTCTCCTCTTTTAGTCTCTCCTGAGCATCCATAAGGTCGGTAATGTTTCTTGCGATTCCGAAATACTCTGTGATATTTCCTTCGCTGTCAGTAAGAGGTACTCCGTTAAGTGCATACCAAACAGGATTTGGCTCTGCAGGAGTGTATTGATAGTGATGTATTGCTGAGATTGGTTTTCCCACTGCTATCAATTTTCTCAGGTTCATCTCGGCTTCGCCTTCATTCTTTTCTATGATACCTTCAAAGAATTCCGATACACTCTCTGTGAATCCCTCACGTCTTGGTGAACGTGTATATCTTATGGTGTCTGTTTTCGGGTCATAATACCATATGAAGATGTTACTCTGCTCAAGCAGATAACCAAGCTGTCTCTCATAATCATTTATCGATTCGTGAGTTTTTATCAGCTCTGCGTTATGTCTCTTAAGTTCCATATAGTTTTCACGCTCATAAGTAGCGTCGCGAGCGGTGTTGACAATGTATATCAGATTATCGCTCTCATCAGTTATAGGCTTTATCCTTACCTCAAGGTATCTAGTCTTTCCGTCAAAGAAGCTCAGTTTCTGACATACATGAAGCACGTCTCTAGTCTTGAGATCAAAGATTCCTGATATTGTTGGCATATCCTGAATACACAGCCTACGGAAGAATGCCTCGCTCTCTGCATCATGGAATTCGCAGAGTTCTTTCATCTTCTCATTCACATCAAGCAGATAACCGTTTTTGTCATAGAATGACATTGCCACCAGATTGGTATCAAATACCTTCTGGTACTTATTCCATAGAGCCTGATTCTGCCGCTCCTCCTCAAACTCTCGTGTTACCTCCTTGGCGGTATAGATGATCATAGAAGGTTTTCCGTCCTCAAACTCGATGATTGCATTACCATAGAAATCTCTCACAAAAGGATTCTCTTTAGTGCCCATATTCAGGTTCAGCATCATCTCATAGCTATCTGTCTTTCCTGTGATAAGCAACTCATTATTTTCATGGACTAGTTTTGCCTGATCCTGAGGCAGACGACTAAGATACTCCTCTGGTTTCATTCCTTCATCAGGCAGCATGTCACCGTACACATTCTTCAGCCATCTTTTTCTGACATCAAACTCTACAACGAAGAAGTCACCCATACTAAGAGCAGTGGTCATAAGTTCATTTAGATCACCAGTGTGCCTTACGGCATTCTTAACCCTCAGTGTGATAAGGCGGCTGAGAAGGAATGAGATGACACCTATGATTAATAGTCCGATGATAATGATGATTGCAAATGGAGAGGCATCGTCGTGAACCCTCTCTGGATGGAACCACTTGTCGCGGATCTTGTCAAGTTCTCCGTTTTGTTCCAGTCTCGTATACTCATCATCTATGATATCTACAAGCTCTTTGTCGTATCCTATGATACGTAGTTCCCCGGCAGGGATGTCAATATCGTCGAGCACCAAACTGTCAATCTGAAGTTCGGTAATTTTCTTTTTCAGAGGTGTCTCTCCCCAGATATAGTATTTGTATTGCCCGTTGCGAATGCCTGTCAGTGCCTCCTTTGGCGAAAGGTACTCCATGTGGAACAGCGAGTCGTTCATATCGTTCAGTCGCAGTGCAGCATAGTCGTTGTTCTTGAGATACAATGTGTCACCTTGTGTAAGATGTGACACGGAGAGGAGTGGCGGGTTACCTTGTTTGCGTGCAACCTTCAAACTGTAATAATTGATGTATTTCTTCGACTGCACATAAGGATGGCCTCTATATGCAAATGCAAGGGCATGTACAAGGTCTGCCTCACGGTGCTCGAACATCTGTGCGGCAAGATACCATTCTTCCATCACAAACTTATGTGGTATTTCCAGTCTGTCGAGAATCATGTTCAATACGTCGATATTATATCCGGCAGGCTGTCCGTCACTGTTCATGAATTCATAAGGCTGAAAATCCCAGTCGCTCACGATAACAAGAGGACGGTCTTTGGTATATCCGTAAAACTCCTTGGCAGAAAGAGTTGAGAAATTGAAATTGAGAATCGAGAGAAACGCCACCATCCTCAACCAATTGATTTCTATTATATATCTTTTTATCTTCATGATGCTTTCTGTTTTTATTGTCGGAAACTATTTCCTGTCAATCTTTGAACATACGCATGGGATAGATATCCATACTATCGTACCTTCGCCAATAGTAGACTTAATCGTAATCTTTCCTCCCATCTGGTTTACCAGTTCCTGGCAGATGCTCATTCCCAGACCAGTGCTTTTGTCGTCTGTAGGAGTGAATCGTTCGAATAAATGCTTGAGATTCTCTTCCGAAATGCCGTTGCTGGTATCTTGTATAGCTATTATCAGATGCTCGCCAGTATAGTCGTATCTGCAACGTACATAACCAGAGGTGGTGCTCTCTGCTGCACGGGTAACCATATGATCAATGACTATACCAAGATTCTGTTCGTCGATTTCTACGATAAGACTGTTATAGGGACTGTCAAAGACATAGTCTACCCCAGGCTTCTGGCAACGGAACACAGCCGCCTGACATTTTGCCTCAAAGATAGCAGCAAAGTCAGTGGGTTTGTATTTAAACTCAATCATCCTCGCATCCAGACGGGAGAGAAAGAGAATATCGTTTATGAGCTTAAGCAGCAAAGAAGAACTTTCTTTTATTTCGTTGGTAAAAACCACCTCGTCTTCCAGAGTGTGTTCCATCTCAAAGAGTTCTGCAAAACCAACCACAGTGTTTAGTGGTGTACGAATCTCGTAACTCATATTGTGCAGGAAGGCATTTTTCACAGTCTCCACCTCCTGGGCTTTTACTGTCTCACGTGCCAGATCTGCTTCTGTAGCCTTGATATCTGTAACATCACGACACATTCCGAAATAGCCTTTCACGTTTCCTTCACTGTCATAAGTAGGTATAAACGACATCTGAAGGAACAGCCGTTTGCCACCAGGTGCCTTCAGTACAGTCTTGATTGCAGTGTTTATTGAAGCTGCAGTGAGGTTGTCCATATTATTTAACAACCTCAATGCTTTGTTCTTATATTTCTCATCAGTGAGCTGTATGGCACGTGTCTGAGTAAGCTTGTGCTGCACGCGTCCAATCTCACTGTATATATTCATGATATGCATGCTTGGTGAGTATGTGGCGATTCTCACATTACCGTTCTGAAGCACATAATCGATGTTCTTGATATAAAGACTCATCTCCGTGTTGGCATCCTTCAGAAGTCTGATGTTGTGCTGAAGGGTAGAGTATGACTTGGCATTCTCAGTAACGTCGCGTCCAGTGCCGTAGATAGCAAGCAGTTTGCCATTCTCATCGCGTACTGGCTCGATTTTCAGTTCGTAGTACATCTCAGGACGTTGCAGATATCTGTTAAGCGCCCGTTCATCATCTGAAGACTTGTAAATCTGAGTCAGATAAAGAGTGTCGAGGGTATTAAGGTCAACATCCCATCCCAGCATGTCGCTAATAGATATACGGGCTGCTTGGATCTCCTCCTTTGTCTTCTTCAGGGCATTGATTGACTTGTCATTGAGGTCGTTGATGATTCCGTTTTCATCATAAGCTATCATATCAATCATCGTAGAGTTGAAGATATTCTGATAACGCAACATCATGTCTTTCACTTTCTGCTGTTTTATCCTCTCTTCTGTTACATCGCTGCGAGTGCCAATAATCTCTGTCGGCCTGCCGTTCTTGTCACGATGCAACACAGAAAGCTCTGCGGTGAAGTTACGGAATTCTCTCTCTTCAAGACTGTCTTTGGCAAGAATGTTAAGTGTTATCTTGTTTTCTTCTCCTTTGGTTATACTCTCTATTGCATTCTTCAAACGTTCAAAATCCTCAGGATTGGTCTGCCTGAAATACTCTACGGATGGCAATGTCGTCTCTGGCTGCCCATTTTTACCCAATGCAGTGACGGTTCTGTTGGCTACATGGTATATCCATATCTTAACTTTACTTGTCTTCAGGATGAGTGCCAATCGTTTATTGCTCTTAGTGATATCCTTAGTCATCTTTCTCTCGCGGATGCGATAGACACCATAATATATAAGTGAGGCGATAATCAGGATAATAAGTACTTGTGCGACATACCATATCCATATTGGAATTCCTGATTCCACGCGTTCTGGATAGAACCATTTGTTCTGTATTGCCTGGAATTGTCCTTCAGAGTTGAGAAGGGTGTAAACACTGTCAATCTTGTTGAGCAGTCCATGATTGTTAGACATGAATCTGTATTCACCATGCTGAATGTCTACAGGTGAAAGTTCGAGATTGTCGTATTTGAACTTATTGATGAGCCATTTAAGCGACATCGTGTTCCATAGCACCTGACTGTTGGGGTCGATATGTGCTTTCTGGATAGCCTCCTGCATATCGTTATAAGGCACAGCATAATTATCCCATCCGTGCTCAATCATCAAGTGGTGGCTGAAGGCTCCTTGATGTACAAGCACCCTATGGCTCGCAAGATCATCAATAGTCTTAACAGCAGGGACCTCGCCCTTCTGATGCACGAGACTGTGAGTAAAGAGTTGTATAACGCTTTTTCCGTATTTTGCATATTCATCGTGGAAGTTTGCTGCCATGCCACACATCAGGTCTGCATGTCCCGTCTTAAGATCAGTAAGTGCCAGTGAAGAGGGCTTAAGCTTCACGATGTATGGTATGTCAAGACGCTTCATGATAAGTCTCAGGAGGTCGATGTTGTATCCTACTGGGTCTCCTGCTTCATTCAGAAAGGTATATGGCCACAGATCCCATGCGTCTTCATATACTAATGGGTGCTCTTCTGTAAATACTCTTGTAGTATCTTGATTATTCTGGGCGACAATGGCTATGGCTGATATGTTATATGTGATAAGTATTGCAAGAATCCTTATCATTGTTCGTATATTTGACATTTGCCATTTTTTAGTTTTGTATATATTCATTTTTCCTTTATGATTCTTTTTTGTTAACTTCGCATGGAATCCATATCCAGAAGGTAGAACCCTTGTCTTTTCCTTCTGATTTAACCCCTATCTTTCCGTTATGGCCATCCGCTATAGCCTTACAGATTGATAGTCCAAGGCCTGTTCCCTGTATGAAGTCATTGAGTTTTACAAATCTGTCGAAGATCTTGCCTTGGGCTTCCTTAGGTATTCCGTCGCCAGTATCTTCGCAATATACGTATAGTCCATTGTTCTTGTAGTGATAGCCTACCTTGATATGTCCCTGATGAGTGTATTTTACTGCATTTGTCACAAAGTTGGTGATAACCTGTTGTACTCTTCCGTTATCGATGACTGTCTCGAATGTCTTATATGGGTTTTCCTTTATAAACTCAACTCCAGGCTCCTGCATTCTTTCCCTTAGCGACTCGCAGATATCATCAAACGACTTCGCGAAGTCCACTCTGCTTGTTTCAATATGTATTCCTCCGGAGTCTAATGATGATATGGCGAGGATATCGTTGATGAGCCTAAGAAGCATATCGCAATTGTTCATGATGACACGGACAATCTCCCTCTTCTCTTCCTGTGTTGACAACATTGGAAGAATATCTGAGAATCCCACGATGGAGTTGAGAGGTGTACGTATCTCGTGAGTCATGTTAGCCATAAATACCGACTTCAGTCTTCCTGAGTCGTTGGCGCGTTCTGTTTCCTGTCTCAGCTTCTCTTGTTTCTTGATGAGCTCGTCAACATTTCTAACAACTCCATATGTACCGATCATCTTTCCGTTTTCATCGAAGAAAGGAACACTGTCAACGAAGTTCCACTGCATTTCTTCTCCTTCGTGGAATAAAGGATGCATGTATGCAAGGTCTGATCTGGGAACGCTGAAGTAGTTATCGTAGTCATAAAGTCCCTGACGGAACGGACTGTCTACGAAGTGCTCTGCCACCTCCTCAAATGCCATCTTGCTCTCAACGCCAGAGATGCTCTTATAGAAGGTACACATGCGATCCTCCCTGTTACAGCGGAAGAATCTCATGTTACATGTGTCCATCAGATATTGCAGCTGATTCTCGTAATTTTGAATCTCAATGTTTGCTTCTCTCATCTGCATGTCGTTCTTTTTGTTCTGCAGATACAGTTCACGCTCCTGGGTGACATCGCGAATTGAGAAACTGATATAATAGAGTTCTCCGTTTGCCTCATAAATAGGATGCACTCGTAACTCTGTATAGCAGTTTACGCCTCGTTCGATGATAATACTCTTGGTACAGAAGTACAGATCTTCCACATTCCTGTCATCCAGGATGTTGCGGAATGTTGGAAGATCGTAGATGCTATGACCATAATAATATGGGTCATCCTCGGATTGGAACTTAAGGATCTCCCTCATCTTATGGTTTGCAGTCAGCAGTTTTCCTTCTTTATCATAAAATGCCAGACCTATGATTGATTGTTCAAACATAGTACGATATTTATCTGTCATATCGTTATCTTTCTGTTCCTCCTGTTGGATAACCGTCTCGTCGGTCATTGTGCAGAACAGCGTGTCAGGTTCTTTCTGCCTGTCATGCGTGTATTCCGCCACACCCTTGGTACGCATGTATCGCCAGTTTCCTTTTCCGTCAGCATCCCAACGGAAAATACATTCATTGGTCTTCTTTATTCCGTGATACAGCTCATGGATGAAGTCCTGGTATATCTGTCTGTCATCAGGATGGATATGCGAAATGCTTTCCTCATACGACAATCCCTCTTTGGAAATCAAATCACCATGAAGATTCTTTGCATGCATTCTGCGGAGATCAAGTTTGAGCACATTATTATGGCCTATATCCAATGTACGCTTCATAATGGCAGAAATCTCCTTTGTTTGGTTGGATTTCTTCCTTATACGTAGTATGCTGATTCGGTTAATGGCCCAAGTGACAAAGAAAACCATCGTCACCATCATTACCATCAGTAGTGCTATAATGTCTTGTCCAGTCATCTTACTTCTTCTCCATCTTGATCATTTCACAAGGTATGATCACATAAGCAGCAGTACCCTTGCCTTGTTCAGATTGTACTTCTATGCTACCTCCCATCTGTTCTATCAATCCCTTTATGATAGGCAACTCCAGACCAGTGCCGGTCCTTATGCTGCTAAAATTGTTGGCAAAGCGGTCAAAGATATGACTCAAAGTATTTTTGTCCATTCCGTCGCTTGTGTCTTCTATTGATATGGTAAGCTCTCCGTGTCTGTATTCGCACTTTGCACGTATGTTGCCTTCTTTGGTCGATGCCGCAGATATTGCACACATCTTAGATATTACTTCTCCAAGGTTCTGGTCGTCGATGTTCAAAAGAAGCTGACGGTATGGATTCTCGACGGATACATTCACATCAGGATTTACTACACTAAATCCCATGTAGCAATATCCTTCAAATGATGCAGCGAAGTCAGTCTCCTTGTAGTTGAATTCTATCATCTTTGCATCCAGTCTGGAAATGAAGAGGATATCATTTACCAGTTTCAGCAGGTCTCCTGTGTTTCGTTTTATCTCCTCAGCAAAGACTGGTTCGTCAGCCTCGTCGTGAGGTCCGTTGAATAGTTCTGCGAAACCGAGCACTGCATTCAATGGTGTTCTTATCTCGTAGCTCATGTTCGTCAGGAAAGTGTTCTTCAGTTCCTCTGTTTCCTGAGCCTTCTTTGTCTCTTCCTCCAACAGAGCCTCTGTGTAGTGCATCTCAGTATCGTTTCTGGCCATGCCGAAATAGCTGGTGATATTCCCTTCCTTGTCCTTTACAGGCACCATGTTGATGGTCTGATATATGTTCCTTCCTTTTTCATCGTGGAAGATTGTCTCAAGGGTTACCACCAGTGCTCCCTGAGTCCTACGGTCCATACGCATAAACAGTCCTCGCGCCCTTCTTCTCTCACGTTCGGTAAGCAGGCTGGCACAACGTATCTGTGATAATCTGTATTCAATTTTGTTAAGGTCGCTGGCAATGTCCAACATATGGTGTTCCGGATCGTAGTTTACCATTCTTACACCACTTACCCTAAGCGTATAGTTTATATTGTTGATATATCTCTTGATATTTTCTGTAGTCTGCTCCAGCAGCTTTCTGTTCTTCTGCTCCTGATGGTATCTCGTCACCATCTCAGTGATGTTTCGTCCTGCAGAAATCACTCCAAGGAGTTTTCCTTCCTTATCTCTTATCGCAGTCAGTGATACTTCATAGTACAGCATTCCCCGAATTGTCACTTCTGCTACTCTTTCGTCTGTAGCCTTTAACTTGTCAATATTAGTAATTGCTGACATCGTGGTTTTATCAAGACTTCTTATGTCGATATCCCTAAATGTGATGATATCGTTAAGATGGACTTTCCTCTTTAACAGACTCGCGCGATTGCTTATGCCAAAAGTCTCACACGCTTTGTCATTGATATCAGTAATGTATCCGTTCTCGTCATAATATATCATGTCAGCCTGAGAAGAATCGAATACCGTACGCATTCTCATAGCCAGTTTTTGAGCATTCTTTCTTCTGATATATTCATCTGTGATATCCTGTTGTATTCCTAACAGGATTTTTGGACTGCCGCTTTTCCTTCTGTGAAGCACGGAGATGTTGATGTCATACATGCTTGCATCATCCTTGCCACCGCCTTTTACTCTCATGTTTCCCTGTTCAATGCGCCCCTCCTTCACAGGATTGATCAGGTCCTTCATCAATCCCCTGAAATCGTTGTGGTTATACATCTGACTGAAGTCCATCAGAGTAAGCCCTTTCTTTTCCTCTCCGTTTTCTGAGATAAGCCAGATGAGCCCTTTCTCCAGGTCTAAGGTAAATATTCTGGTGTTGTTGGAGCCCATTACCAGCCCAAGCTGGGATATCAGACCTCGCCTCTGAGATACAATATCCTTTTCGCGGAAATAGTAAACACGATTAGAGAAAATCATTACGAATACCGTAATCAATAAACCTGCAACGAGATACGCTGCAATATGATGGAAATCTGCGACTGTTTCCAAGTTCTCTTTCTGAGCTGCCGCTGTAATGGCTGTTGCAGTAAGAGTTAACGTTGTTAGTATCCTCAGACCAGTGTTACGATTCATGTAGCCTTTAGGTGGTAATATTGGTGCAAAGATATGAAAAAGAGTTCAAATAGCCAAATTTTTTGCATAAAAAGTGTGAATTGTTTGGTTGATTGACAGAAATTAGTTACTTTTGTCAACAGAAAATTTAAAACTATCGGATTATGTTAGATGTAAAAGAAACATTAAAGAAGAGTGAAGAGAGAATGGAAATGGCAGCGATGTTCCTCGAGGATGAGCTGAATCGCATTCGTGCAGGTCGTGCTAATGTCGCCATTCTTGATGGTGTGAAGGTTGCATCTTATGGAAGTAAGGTGCCTCTTAACCAAGTTGCCAACGTGAGTGTTCCCGATCCTCGCACTATTGCTATCCGTCCATGGGACAAGAAGCAGATCCGCGATATCGAGAAGGCTATCATGGACAGTGATGTTGGTATCACTCCAGAGAATAATGGTGAGATTATCCGTCTTAACATTCCTATCCCTACAGAGGAGCGTCGTCGTGATCTTACCAAGCAGTGTAATAAGATTGCCGAGAAGGCAAAAGTAGAGGTTCGCAATGTGCGTGGTGATATTAAGGAGAAACTGAAGAAGGCAATCAAAGACGGATTGTCTGAGGATAATGAGAAGGATGCAGAGCTTGAACTTCAGAAGATCCACGATAAATATATCAAGAAGATTGACGATCTCATTGCAGCTAAGAATAAGGAGATAATGACAGTTTAATCGATTTGTTCCCGTCCTCTTTTACAGGGCGGGAACATATCTTATCTATGAAGGGGTTAGTAGTAAAGAACACAGGTAGCTGGTATACTGTCCGTACTGACGATGGCCGGCAGATAGAGTCCAAGATAAAGGGCAGTTTCCGTCTTAAGGGCATCCGCAGCACCAATCCTGTGGCTGTAGGTGATCGAGTGACAATAGTTGTCAATCAGGAGGGGACGGCGTTCATATCTGAGATTGAAGATCGTCGTAACTACATTATCCGTAAATCACAGAACCTCTCCAAGCAGAGTCATATCCTTGCGGCAAATGTAGATCAGGCTCTTTTGGTTATAACTGTTAACCGTCCCCTTACCTCTACTATCTTCATAGACCGTTTCCTTGCATCTGCTGAGGCTTATCGTGTACCAGTAGTGCTTATTTTTAATAAGACGGATCTGCTCGATGATGACGAGTCTCGTTATCAGGAAGCTCTGATCCATCTATATGAGACAGTAGGCTACGAATGTCGTGCTATCTCCGCTGAGACTGGTGATGGTGTAGCAGAGCTGTTGCCAATGCTAGAGGGAAAGATAACTCTTCTCAGTGGCAATAGTGGTGTAGGAAAGTCTACTCTCATCAATCGTCTTGTGCCAGGTGCTGATCTTCGTACTTCTGAGATTTCCGATGCTCATAACACAGGTCAGCATACAACGACCTTTAGCGAGATGATACCAATAGAAAAGGGGTATCTTATTGATACCCCTGGAATAAAAGGCTTTGGCACCTTCGACATGGAACCAGAAGAACTCACCAGCTATTTTAAGGAAATCTTCTCTTTCTCAAAAGACTGCCGTTTTTCAAACTGTACCCACACCCATGAACCAGGCTGTGCTGTTCTCAAGGCTCTCGAGGACCATTATATAGCTCCAAGCCGTTACCAGTCGTACCTTAGCATGCTTGATGATAAGGACGATGGTAAATATCGTGAAGCTTTCTGATTACTCTTTGTTCTCAGCGTCGATGGCTTTGATTTTCTCACGAACGAGGTTCATCTCATCCTTCAGCTTCTGTACCTTGCGGTTCATCTCATCGATGAGGCTGTTGCCCTTCTTTGATGATGCATTGAGGAATCCGAGATTGTTCTCGTAGGTCTGTACTTCCTGCTTTATAGCCTCATATTGGCGGAACAGGCGTGCACGCTCGTTGTCGAGTGCATTTTCTCCACGTTCAGCCACTTGCTTGAGGTTCTGCTTGAAGTTGTTAAGACGTTTCTTGGCAACGCTGATATTCAAATCCTTATAGAGTTTGTCGAGCACTGCATGATACTCTTCATAGAGTTTGTCTTTCTCTTTGAATGGTACATGTCCTATGCCCTGATACTCCTCAACGAGCTTCTGTACTTTCTCTTGAAGATTGTCTCCAGTCTCTTCTGCTACAGCCTTTAGTTTTTCTATTACCGAACGTTTCTTCTCCAGGTTCTCACGCTCCTCTCCACGTTGTCCTGCTCCAGCAGTATTACGTGCCTCGAAGAACTTATTACAAGTTCCCAGGAACTCCTCCCAGAGTTGGTCACCGATTTTCTTTGGTACCATGCCGATGGTCTTCCATTCTTTCTGTAGAGCAATGAGTTTGTCACTTGTCGCCTTCCAGTCTGTGCTGTCCTGCAGTGCCTTGGCTTTCTCAATGAGGGCACGTTTCTTGTCGGCATTCTCCTTGAATGTATTCTTAAGGCCTTTGAAGTATTCTGCTTTACGTCCGAAGAAGTCATCACATGCAGCGCGGAAGCGCTCGAAGATCTTCACGTTCATCTTCTGTGGGGCAAAGCCGATGGTCTTCCATTCTGTCTGGATATTGATGATTTCCTTGGTATGTTTCTCCCAGTCGCCTGAGCCTTTGTTCTCCTTGGCAACGATGGCCTCTACCTTCTCACAGAGCTCGGTCTTACGTGCGAGGTTCTCCTCTTCTTTGGCACGGATACCTTCAAAATGCTGCTGGTGACGTTTGTTGATGATAGTAGACGCTGACTTGAAACGATTCCAAATCTCTTCACGCTGTTCTTTGGCAACAGGACCGATCTCACGATATTCCGCATGAAGCTTTTGTAGCTGATGGAACGCGCTTATAATATCTGTCTCTTCAGCCAGACGCTCTGCAGCTTCACAAAGTTTTGTCTTGAGTTCGAGATTCTTCTTGAAATCGTATTCGCGAGCCTCATTGTTAAGTTTCAGCAGGTCGTAGAACTGCTCTACATAGAGCTGGTAGTTACGCCATAGCTCACTGGCTTTCTCTGCCGGCACATTCTTTATTTCGCGCCATTCTGACTGGAGAGTCTTGAACTCCTGATATGACTTGTTCGCCTCTTCTGGCGAGGTGATCATATTCTTTATTCTCTCAATGATGGCAAGTTTCTTCTCGAGGTTAGCCTGCTTCTCAGCCTCCTGTTCCTTGAACAGTTGAGCACGCTTCTCTTTGATGACACCCATCTCTGCCTTGAAAACCTCTTCATCTTCATCGCGAGTGATCTGGTATGCCTCAGGATCGCCACCTCCATCTATATATGCCTTAAGGGCAGCCTCACGCTCTGCGATGTGAATCTTATAAAAGACGGTCTTCAGATAGTCGATTTCGTCTTTCTGCGGTGTTTCATCACCATGCGCAATGTCCTTGATGCGGTCGAGAATCTCCTTCTTGGTCTCATAGACTTTACGGGGCTGTTTTTCTGCCTCAGGGTCTGCCTCATCTGGCTGGGCTACTGGCTCAGCGGTTTCGGTGGTTACAACTTCAGGAGCTTCTGCTGCCTGGATAACTTCTTCCTTTACCTCCTGTTCGAGGTTTTTCTCTTGAGAGTCCATCATTTAACTTCTTTAGTTACTGACTTGATTATATTCACACAATACGTCGCAAAATTAGGAATATTTTTTGAAACAGCCTAACAATTAACATTATTTATGTTTTAAACGAGGCGTTTGTGCTTGAAGAACCACCAACAGAGTCCAGAAACACCGATGGAAATGATGATAGCCATTACAAATCCCCAGGGCTTGTTCTCCATGCCGTTGATAAGATTCATGCCGAACATTGATGTTACCAAAGTAGGTATCATCATGATGATAGTCACAGACGTAAGGGTACGCATTACTGTGTTCATGTTGTTGTTGATGATACTCTGGTATGTATCCATTGTCGACTCCAGGATGTTTGAATAGATGCTTGTTGTCTCACGAGCCTGTGTCATCTCGATGTTGACGTCCTCAATCAGGTCTGCATCCAATTCGTCGATCTGGAGCTTGAATTTCAGTTTCGACAGCAGTGTCTCATTACCACGAATAGAGGTCTGGAAGTATGTAAGCGAGTCTTGCAGACGGCTTAGACCTATCAGACTTTCGTTGTTCACCTCCTTATCCAGATTGCGCTTGGCTTTGTCTACAAGCATGGAAATCTGCTTCAGACGCTTCAGATACCACACTGCACTACTAAGAAACAGGCGGAATATCATATCCACATGGTCTGTGAAACCCTCACCGCGTTTCTGCTGGAACGATACGAAGTCGATCATCATGTTCGTTTCATAGAAGCATACAGTGATGGTGACATCACGTTTGTGGATGATACCAAGCGGCACGGTAGTATATGGTGTCCTTGAGCGTATCTCCTTGACGTAAGGGATGCGGAGGATGATTAGCATCCATCCGTCGTCGTACTCATAACGGGCACGCTCATCGGTATCGCTGATGTCCGACATGAAATAGTCGGGGATATTAAACTTCTCCTCGAGTTCGCGCTGGTCTTCTTCGGTGGGGCATGTCACCTGTATCCAGCAATTGGGCTGCCACTCTGTGAGCTGGGCCAGTCCGCCTTGGGTGTTCCAGAAAGTCTTCATCTTGCTAATCCTTAATAATAGTTTAGCGGCAAAGGGATTAGCTGCCTTGCTCGCTATTCCCCCGCCATTACGAATTGTAATTTTCCGCCGGGTAATCGTCCATAATTTGTTACTAATTTGGTTTATCGGGTGCAAAGATAATAAAAAATGTGGGAAACGCCAAGCATTTCCCACATTTTCTTTCTTTTATTTCTCGGGGATGTCCTCAAGGGCTTTCTTCAGGAGTTCCCAGAATGGGGCTACTGTCTCGATGAGAGCTCGCTCTGTAGTGGTGTGAGGAGATTTCATCGTAGGACCGAATGATACTACGTCAAGATGAGGATACTTGCCCAGGATGATAGAACACTCCAGACCTGCGTGGTCTACCTGAATAATACCATCCTTGCCGAAGAGTTCCTTATACTCCTTAAGCAGTAGGTGCAGGATAGGTGACTCAGGATTAGGATCCCAACCACCATAGCTGCCTGCTGTCTCCACCTTCATGCCTGCCATGTTGAAGCAGCTCTCAAGGGTCTTCACGATATAGTCCTTCATATCCTCACGGCTTGAACGGGCCAGGATCTTCAGCATCGACTTCCCTTCACCGATATTAATGATGGCTAGGTTGCTGGAGGTCTCCACTACAGTCGGGTAGCTTGGAATCATACGAACCACCCCGTCATGACAGCCATAGATGGCATTGATGAGGTTGTCCTGGATCTCTTGTGGAACTTCCTTCTCAGGAGTCTCCACATCCTCGCAGATAACCTCGATACCGTTTTCGATGCCTTTGTATTCATCAGTGAAGTCCTCGAGCCAGTCTTGGGCGAGTTCCTTCAGCAGTGTAACATTTTCCTTAGGGAGCGTAAGCACTGCCTCTGCCTTGAATGGAATGGCGTTACGCATATTACCTCCCTGCCATGAAGCCAGGCGGGCATCGCACTCTTCGATAGCCTCGCGTACCAGACGGACAAGCAGCTTGTTGGCATTGCCTCGTCCCTCGTGGATCTCGAGTCCAGAGTGTCCTCCGCGAAGACCTTTCACTGTCACCTTGACAGCCGCATCCTCCGGATCAGTCTCTGTCTCCTGGTAGTCAAGGGTGGCAGTGATGTTTATACCTCCTGCAGAACCGATAACAAATTTACCCCAGTGCTCAGAGTCGAGGTTCAGGAGGATGTCGCCCTGGAGCTCTCCTGCAGGCAGGTCATTGGCACCATACATGCCAGTCTCTTCATCAGCAGTGATAAGGGCTTCTACAGGGCCGTGTTTCAGGCTCTTGTCCTCCATGATTGCCATGATGGCAGCAACACCCAGGCCGTTGTCGGCTCCGAGGGTAGTACCTTTTGCCTTCACCCACTCGCCGTCAATCCAGGGTTCGATGGGATCGGTCTCAAAGTTATGGTTGCTCTCAGGTGTCTTCTGTGGCACCATATCCATGTGAGCCTGAAGGATCACTCCCTTCTTCTTCTCCATGCCAGGAGAAGCGGGCTTTCTCATTACGATATTGTTGGCAGGGTCCTTAAAGGCCTCCACACCAGCCTCTTTTGCAAAGTCGAGCAGGAACTGCTGTACTTTTTCCAGATGTCCTGAAGGACGTGGAACTTGTGTCAGTGCATAGAAATTCTTCCAAATGCACGTTGGGTTCAGATTCTTAATTTCACTCATAGTTATTTCTTTTTAAGTTATTATGTTATTCTGTCTTTTCGTAAAACTCAGCGCGCCCCATGAATATATACCCAGTGCGATAACCAGCATTGTCTGTATGGTATGTACGATAAGCACAAACCACAGCGCCTGTTCGTCAGCCACTCCATAGAGGATGAGCATCGTCTTTATGGCGAAATGCCAAGGACCAGCTCCATTTGGTGTAGGCACGATGACAGCGAAGTTCGCCACAACGAACGATACCAGAGCGCAGTCTATTCCTAGGTTCTCTGTAAAGTCGAAGCAGAAGAATGTAAGGAAGTAATGCAGGAAATACATCACCCAAATGCCTACCGAGAAGAATATGTACAGTGGCAGGTTCCTGATGCCTTTCAGCGACAATACCCCCTCCCATATTCCTCCTAATGTCATCTTTACCTTATTATAAATAGAAAGGTTCTTCAGCAGCAGATGCAGGAGTATCAGTGCTGCAATGGCGCATATCGCTGTAACTATCCATCCCGTCATGGAGAATCCTCCCAGGATACGGTCGAGAGATGTGCCTGTCTTCTTAAAGAATGTGCCAAAGACACTTATCTCGATAAGTAAGATGATTCCTGAGTATATCATCACAATGAGAGTATCCACGGCACGTTCCGTGACAACTGTTCCTAAAGCTTTGCTAAAAGATATCCCTTCGTATCTCTTCAAGACGGCACAGCGTGAAAACTCCCCTATGCGAGGTATCACCAGGCTGACAGCATACGACAGGAACACAGCATTCATACAGACGCTTGTCCTTGGTTTTTCTCCCATAGGCTCCAGCGTCTGTTTCCATCGCCATCCACGGAACATCTGAGCCAGGATGCCAAAAGGAAAAGACAGTAGCATCCATGTCCAGTTCATCTCTTCCGTCAGCACGCGACTTATCGTGGAGAGATCTTCTCCACGATACATCCACCAAAGAATCGCTCCTCCCAAGATGAAAGGAAACACTATTTTGGCGATGTTTGCTAATATGCTTTTCGGTTCCATTGGTGCAAAGGTACGATAAATTTGCGAAACCGCAAAATCTATCACGAAAAATCTGTGTGAGAACCATCGTGCCAGTATTTGTCTGAACTGCGACATCTAGATAGGATTTGATAGCTAAAAATGAGGCAATAATGCAATCTTTTCTCTCGATCTGACACAATTTTGCCGATTTTTTTGTAATTTTGCCGCATAATATATTTATCAATAACAAAAGACAGGAGTTATGTTTAAGGTCTATATATCTGATTCTGTGTATAACAGAATAATTAGCACGGAAGAACAGAGAGCTACGTCTGGACGTTCTAACCTATATAAGTTGCTCAAACAGCAACCTGTTCAAATCTTAACTGAAAAAGATACGGAAAGGCTCAAGTTGCATCCAGAGAATGTGCAAAAGAACTCTTCTTCGCTCTATATACTGGACATTACTTCTGTAGAGGCTCTTGCTATACAGAGAACTTACGGCGTAATGTGCGTGAGTGGAGATTGCCCCAATATCTCTCCTCTAATCGATATCAATGATATCCATATTGCAAAGGAACAGGAAAAAATGGGGCGCGGTTGGGACACTGTGTTAGACAGTGTTGAACAGTTGCCTTCAAATGCGCTTTTGCTGACAGATCGTTACCTTTTTGCTTTCAAGCGCCCTAATGCAGGTGATGGCATTGCCAATATCAAAGATATCCTTGGTGAGTTATTACCCAAGCAATTTCTTGGAGGCAACTATCATGTAACAATTGTCTTTGATAATATGGCCAAAGATGAAAATTACTCCTTCGATGAGATTGCGCAATTGTTAGAAGATGTAAAACAGCAGTTGAACCGTGATTATCCGATTACTATGGAGGTAATTGGGATAACACCAGATTGCTCTATCTACAATAAGCTACATAATCGTATGATTATATCCAACTATTATCTTGTGGAGGCAAGCCACAAGCTGGCGGCTTTTAATAAAGACAAAGGTACTGTTCGTCAGATGTTGATACCAATGGCTCTATTCACGGAAAGCAGCCTGAATGGTAAATCCACACCTCCTTTGGATGCCATTGAACATACATTGTCCACACTGCGCAAGTTCTCGAAATCTCTTACATATCTTCCTGAATCAGCGCATAGTACATATCTCTATGCTGTTAATGGCAAACGGATGGAGAAATGTTTGAGTATCAGGAATAGATTAATAAAATGACAAGAAGGGCGAATTGCTCATTTTTATGAACTAATTGATTATTGATAAATATTTTATAGGATATGATAATAAATAGGATTATCAATTTTGGGGGAACAATCATATTATTGTGTATTGTGTTTTGCATAGTTGGTTTATGTCAATCTATTAATGCTCAGACATTTCAACCATGTATTGTAAAAGAGTACAACGAAGAACTGGCAAAAACGCCATTGGCAGGTGTGGAAGTAAGTGTGAATGATGCTGGACAACGTGTGTCTGATTCCAAAGGAATGTTGACTCTTCGTTTCTTAACAAAAAACATTGGTGACCATGTGGATTTGGTGGAAATATCAAAATTGGGATATGAGTTGTTTAACAAAGACGCTGTAGCGCAATGGAACATCTCCGGTGAGTCCAGACCGTTTACAATAGTCATGTGTCTTAGTGAACGTTTCAAGAAAATAAAAGACAACTATAATACAATTTCCTCTGCAAGTTATGCCAAGCAGAAACGGAAAGAAGAAGAACGGTTGAAAAATGAACATCAAAAAGGCTTGCTAAAGGAAGCAGAGTATAAACGGAAATTGCAAGAATTGCAGGACGAATTCGATAAGCAGTCGCTGTCCGTCCGTCCATATATTGACCATTTTGCTCGTATTGACCTTTCTGAACTATCTAACCAAGAAAGGGACATTGTGAAGCTTGTCAAAACAGGACAGATTGACAGCGCAATCTGTCTCTATAAGCAATTGCATCTAGAGGAACATTTCAAAGAGAATAGAAATTCCTATTCAAAATTGAATGAGGCAACAGAGATGCTAGAGCAAGCAAAGAAAAAAAGCAATGAACAACGAGATACAATATTTCAGCAGATTCGTCGCAAAAATGACGTTTTGATGATGCAAGGGGGCAAAGAGAATCTAAAATTAGTAGAGAAAAGTTATAAGGAAATAGCTGACAACGATACTACGTTTCTTTATGGACTAAGTGCATATTCCAGTTTTCTCAGTGACCATCATCGAAATAGAGAAAACCTCAGATATCTTCATCTGATGGAAAAATGTGGTGAGCGTGAATACCATAATTACTTGAGTAGCATGTATAGCAGTATCGCTTTTACTTATTTCCGCCTAAATGAAAACGATAGTGCTAAAGCATATTATGCAAAGTCTTTCGAAGCCAATGATAAATACAACAAAAATGACTCTGTAGAATATCTTCAGAATCTTTCTAACTATTATGTTGTTATGGCGCAAATTTACAATAGAGAAGGAGACTCTCAAAAAGCAGAAATTGCCAGTGAGAAGGCTGTGGAGTATGCTCAACGTCTTTACCGTATAGACAAACAAAATAATACATCCGCATTAAGAATGGCATTAATGTTTGCAATGAGTTATAATCAAAACAAACCAAGTTCTGTTATTGACGAATGGAATAAACAATATCAAGATCTCCTATATTCTTCAGTAACTGTTGAGGAAGGATACGAAATCATAGATATTCTTTTTGGAACAATGGGACAGGTTAATCAATTTTTAAGCCAAGGGAAAACAAATATGGCAAAACGTATTCTAAAAGATGCCATCTATAGACTTCAACCGCTTTACGATAAAGACGAACAAAAATACGGTAATCCTCTTAGCTTGTTTTCATTTTTCTTGGGATCTTTGTATTACGAAGAAAAGGATTTCACAACTGCACAAACATATTTGGAGAAAGGACAACAAATACAGAGACTCGAATATAGTTATAATCATGTGTCCCAGACCATGGAGCCTATAGTGATGGGGCTAATGATGTTAGGAGATATAAAATCGAATTTTGGATATCGTGAAGAAGCTGATTCCTTGTTTGCAAGTGCATTAGAGGCTTGCGATTTAATTTCTCGAAAGGAAGAACCCTATAAACCAGACGTGGCAAAAATAACTATATTGTATTCTCAGTTTAGCCATTTCTCTCGTTATAAAGAGATGGACTTGGCTATAAAAACTCTTGAAAGAATACTTCAATTGGATAGTATTGTTCAACAGAATATACCAGACTCCTGTGCTCCTCCTTATGAATGGGTCAGTAGATATGAATTAGCCAAGCTGTACTATCAAAAGAAACAGTTCGTTGAAGCGAAAAATATACTCATTCCGTGCATGATACTATATAGTGACGATGTCACTCCTGAGCAAATGCATGATGCTCAATTATTATTTGTTGACTTATTAATTAAGTCTGAAAAATATGAAGGTGCCTTAGAATTTATAGGCGCTATGGATGAGGAAAACGAAAGTGATAAGATTTTGTTGCTCCATCATAAAGCAATTTGCTATTATGCTCTAGGAAAAGAAAAGAAGGCCAAAAAGATTTGGAATTCTATTCTGCACAATATACCAGAGGATTTATATAACAATTCACCTTTTAAATCACTATTTGACTCAAACAAATAACCATGTCATATAATAAATATGCCTTTATCAGCTATCAACGTAATGACAGTCGTTATGCCAAACTGTTAAGTTGGAGAATGTCATCATACTTTCTACCACACGAAAGACCGAATGAATTCACTAATTCTCGCAGGTTGATTCCTGTTTGGAGAGACCGGGATGAGTTAACCTCAGGCGGTAAACTGACACAAGAAATTAAAGATGCACTTGACACCTCTAAATACCTTATTGTGTTCTGTTCGGAGAATTCCCTCAAAACGCCGTGGGTTAATGATGAAGTTACTCATTTTTTGAAAAGTCATGATCTCGACCATGTGATCCCTTATGTTCTCCCGACAAAAGGTAAGGAGATACGTTATGTGAATAGTCTTGCCGAAGCAATATCGAAAAAACAAAAAGAAGACAAAAATTATGTTTTTTTAGATATACGACATGAACAAGAAGAACTAGAAATAGGATTGTTGCATAGACTAATACCATGGCTATTTCGGCTTGACAAGAGCTATGTGAGGGTAATTGCAAGAACACTTGATTTGAATTTTAGTGCTGTTTGGAATTCGTACAACAAGTTTATCAGAAGAGTTATAAGAACTGTTCTAACACTATTCTCAGTTATGCTGATGATTGGCCTTTATTTTGGCGTTCCCGTGTCAGTACCACTTGAAATAAATGATTTCATGCCTAACGACAGCCTGCCTAAGGCTAAGAACATTGTGTTGAAAATTGCAGGAGCAGAATATCCTATTCAATCCTTAGATACAACACTTGTCTTAAGCGATATCCCAGGTAAATACCGATTCCGTGATATTCCAATAGAAATAACCGCCACATATTACTTCCCGTCAAAGGAAGTCATAAATCCAGGTTTTGGAATTGGGAAAACCTGTTATATTTCAATGAGACGGGATTCCACCTTTGCTATTTATTATGGAATTGTAACCGACCAAAATGGCCAAGCTGTAGATGGAGCCTACGTAAAAGTTGGTCATAAAGAAACAAAAACGAGCAAAAATGGTGACTTTAGAGTTACGTTTGATTTGAAAGAACAAACATATTCCAAGCATATTCATATAGAGAAGCATGGCGTTGGTATAAAGGATATTGTAGAGGGCTACCCTGATTCATCGCAGTATATTCTGAAATAGTATTTCATAATGTTAGGTGAACAGTTTTTACTGTACGCGAAAATATGATATCTATGATGCTTGCATAAGCGAGATAGCATAGTCAATAATTGTAATGTCATCAACAAGTCCAAGACCAAAAACATCATCGTGGATAAGGGTAAGCATTCGTTGAAATACACGTTGTAACAGTTGTAGTTTCGTTGTACCTTTGCAGTCGCAATAGTGCACACAACTACAACTGTTATTGTATCATGACAAAAGAAGAGTTTAAAGATTTACAATTGGATATGCAACAGAGTGGCATGTCAGTTACAAAGTATCTACAACATGTAGGCATTAACTATAACACTTATAACTACTGGCGTAAGAAACTGAAGGAGAATGATTCCCCAAAGCCGGAACTCGCCCCCATCAGTTTCACCCGACATGCAGATCCTGTGTTTTCCAGTGCTGTACCTTCTGGTGCGACTCTCTTATTCCCCAACGGTCTTCGTGCCCACTTTGGTAGCGGTACGGAAGGCGTACTTCTGGAATTGTTAAACAAGAGCCTTTCCCCCCATGTTCTGCCTGAATGATACGATGCGCTACTACCTATGC
>FLNV01002100.1_pt1 | contig 31287 bp, 28 predicted proteins | sample 1140351 | NCBI WGS metagenome assembly FLNV01 (sample SAMEA3878207, study PRJEB12797) | bioreactor metagenome | biome: Moose rumen | place: Sweden | collected 2011-10
AAAAAAACAAAAAAAACTATTTTAGTTCAGATAAGATGACCAGCTCATGGCTTCAAAGAAATCTATTGGTCTAAAGTTTTTGTCACACTTCTTGATGTATTCTTCTGTCACTTCTTCTTGCATATATGCTGATGATTTTAGCCGTTAGAAACTATTCTTTTAAAAGATGTCCAATATAAAGACACCTTTACGGCTATGTTTCTATCACCATAAAAAATATTTCTGAAAAATAGTCGAAAACCCTTGGCGGTATCGAAAGAATTGTGTAGCTTTGCAGCCGAAATGATTGAATAGCAAGATGACATAGCTAAGAATCCGCTCTCAGAAGCATAGCGTAACAATGGGGTGATAAGCCCTGTAAACATCGGTCTGAAAAGACTGATGAAAAGGTGATCTTTTATTTTATTGTTACACTATTATTCATACACTTATGAGAAAAAGAATTCCTTATCGGGTATGCAGATGCTTACCCAATGGTGTTGTGACCCATCTTGAAGCCCGACTGCTCAAGGACTTAGTGAACCGCGAGATTCATCCCATCCGATGTGCTGAGAGCTGTAAACGGAAGTTTATGAAAGGCATGAGACTTGGCGACCTCTGCGCAGAGACAGGCCATTTCGGATGGGCCAGAAAGATTTGGCGTTTCACATCTAGACTTATTGAGGACAAAGACTATGATGACTGGCGGTATGTCCACTTCGACAACAACCACGTACGTCTAGAGGATGTCATTTCCGAAACCGAATGCGAGTTGTTAGACCGCAGATGTAGTCAGCTATGGCGAGCACTTGGACATCCCGAATACGACTGGTGGGATGATCGTATCGAGTATTTGACGAGCCGATATTTCGGCACCACCTATTATTATCTGTACGCGGAAAAGTTCAGCTGCTACTACGATGAGCCTATAGGAAAGTGGGAGGAAGACATGGAAAAAGCCGAAGCAGAGCAGGAAACCCAACAGATTTTCCGTGACGGCCAAGGCGACAACCTGCCTCCCTGCTCTCAAGACTTTACGGAATACTGGCACGACGGCCCTCACACTGAGGACTTCTCGTGGCTCACTTACAAGCATGGTCAGCAGCAGAAATACTGTTGACCATGCTTTTATTGAGACCTTAAAACGAAGAACTACTGGCTTATTTTGAACCCAAGTTTCATTATCAGCTTTAGTGTACCGATGGAAGTATTGCGGTCGTACTCCTTTTCTTCTTCTGGAAGCTCCTCGTACGGAATAAGGCATGGATGCGTTTTAAGTTCATCGTTGCGCTGTTCGCCATACGTCCAACCTTGTTTGATTCGAGTCTCAGCCCATACTTCATGTACGTTCTTCGACATTTCTTCTACTAACTCTTCCAATTCTACTGGCAGCGCGACATCTGTGGTGTCAATAGGCTGCGGTGTGTACATTTGTTTATTCATCGCTATTCGTTTATATTAATACCTTCTCATAATGAGACTTTTTATGCCCTGATCCTATCATTATCCTTTGCGACAAGTGTCAATAGTTTGGTCTTCGCCGCCTTATGCATCTTCACACAGAAGTAGACAAGGACACAAAAGCTGACTCCTTCGATGTACGGATTAATATAACCACTCATTGCAATAGCATCGTATGTTCCATGCGCTAACACAGGAACCAACAGTACACAAGCAGCCACCTTCGGAGAGTGATCAACGAAGTGGTAAACCGAATAATAATACCCCATCAATATCGCAAAAGCATAATGACCTGGCACAGCCAACAGTGCACGGAGAACAGCTGTAGTAAACCAATCCGGCTCGCTAAATACATACATGATATTCTCAAATGCAGCGAAACCCAATCCCACGCATACCGCATAAACTATACCATCAAAATGCTCATCAAAATATGGGTTCTTCCGCAATACCATCCATAACGCAAACAATTTGAATGTCTCTTCTGAGAGCGCAGCCACTAAAAATGCCATAGCTGTCGTGCCGAACAGACTTGTCGGTTTACCACCTATGCCAAATAACAACGCCTCCATCACTGATTCCGATATAATAACCGGAACAATAATAGCCACCCCCCAAAGGACTGCTTTGATCAACCAAGAAGTCGGTTCCTTCTGTGTATCTTTCTTCCAGATATACAACCACAGTAGGATTGCTGGAAGAAGTGCTGCTGTAAGAATGATAAGCAGATTCATAATTCTCAATTTAAATAGTATTTCTTTCGCTCCTCAAAGGTTAGCTGTCTTGTGTGGAACATAGAGTTCGTATTGTCAATCAGTTCCTGAAGAGAATGAAATGCCCATACTTTAACATTCTTATGATAGCTGATTGCGACAATATATTTTCCATTTGGAGTAAATTCTAAATGGTCTATAGAGTCATCATAAATATTAACAGTTTGGATACAATTACACGTCGCAAGATCCCATATACGAATAGTCATATCTTCACTTGCCGAAACTATATATTTTCCATCTGGGCTAAATGAAGCCCGACGAACTATCGCTGTATGTCCTTTTAAATATAATGTATATTCTTCATGCATTTCTAATTCTTGTTCTGTTTGGGGCAGATTGCAACATATGCAAATATCCTTATCGTAAGACAAGGTAAGAAGATTTTTTTCATTCGGACTGAACAAAGCGTACTGAATTTCGCCCAAATGAGGATTATTCACACTATAATACAAATCATGTTTTTTATTCTTTATTATTATAGAGTTGCCGTCTGTTTCGTATACCGCTTCTACTTCTTTGTCAAGACTGTAAGCTCTGCAAGGATCAGAACAGAAATGATCACATGAAATGGTCCTTACATTTTCAGATTGAGCTTCCGATATTTCAATATTACCTTTACTGTTTATAGTGATTTTGTAATCATCCAAAATGTTATAACTTACATTTTCTATCTTGCTGAGGTCTGATGGTATCTTGAAGGAAATGAGAGCCTTATCTGGATTAGTATCCAACAGCTTTATGATATGATCATCACTTCCAGAAACAAGATATTTGCCATCAGGACTCACTATAATATTATTGATAGCGCCACTATGACTATTTAAAACATTTAAATTTTTACCACTCCGAATGTCCCACATATAGATTTTGCAGTCTTTGCCTCCAGAATAAATAAATGCACCATCTAAGGAAAATGCAATGGATTTAATTTCAGAATCTTGTTTTCCAAAAGATTGAATCATCTTTCCTGTTTCGAGCTCCCAAATTTGGATGGTATCGCCAGATGATGTAGCAATTATGTCCCCTTTCGGACCAAATAAAATTCTTTTAGGCTCCTCACTACTTTGTCTTTTTGTTTGATATTTGAAACATGTTAAAAGCTCATAGCTTTCTGTATCCCAAATGTGAATATGACTATATCCAATCGTGGCTAGTCTTTTACCATCATGGGAAAAACTTATATCGTATACAGGCTCCTTGGTATCCCTACTGAAGAGGTGCCGTCCTTTACGGCTTTCCCAAAAAGAAAGACTATGTATAAATTCATCTTGATTATCCAAATATTCTCCTCCAGATATAACAAATTTACCATCAGGGCTGAATTTAACGACGTTAACAGGACAATGAATGTCATAATTATAAATCTTTGCTACACATTCATTGGTTGAGATATCCCATACATATATCGCGGAGTCTCTTCCTGCAGCCACTACATATTTCCCATCAGGACTAAAAGAAACGGAGTTAAATCCCAAACAATTGATTTCATCCACCTGTCCGTCCAACACTTCAAACTTAAATTTGCCAATACGAATTGATGGTTTCTCGAACATAGACAGACATCTCCCTGTTTGTATGTCCCATAAACGGATAAAATTGTCATGCGATGAAGAAGCTATTATATTTCCATCGGGGCTAATTGCAACAGAAGAAATACTTCCCGTATGCCCTTCTAATATAATATTGTCGCTTTGATATGCTTTTCGTAATGCGATCTCTGCTTCAACAACATATGGTCTATTAGGTACTTCCATCGTTTGTGGCAAAGCTTCCAGGGACAAAAGTCTTGCAGTATACGAATCTCCTGATTCTACTAATTTTAATACTTTCTCTGCCAGGAATCGGCTTTGTACACGAAATAAGTTATCTCTTTGCTCTCTTTGCTTACGTTCTTCTTCAGCTTTCTCTTTCTCATAACGGTTCCATAAAGAATCAAAATCAACGCCAAGCATACCTGCAACGACCTTGACAAAAGCCGCATCTCTTCCTTTCTTACTTATATCACCTCCTAGCCGTTCTTCATCTTTGGGGAGATTTCGTAATGCAGGAGGGAAAAACTCTGATGGAGAGTTGCCTTCAACAATGAAAGGGAAAATGCGTTCTGTCCTGCCAAGAGAAATAAATGTTTCTACTTCTTGGTTCACCCAAGGCGATTTTGCTGCTTGAGGAGAACATATTATTATAAGATTCTGTGAGTTGGTTAGTGCTTGCCTTATTTGTTCTGGAAGATTGCCTGCGCTGAGTTCGTCTATATCACGGAAAACTGGACGTAACTCATGTGGCACATCTGTACGTCCATTATAGGATGCTGGCAGATGATAGTGTTCCAACTCGTGTTGCAACCACGTTGCCCATTCTACGTCTTCGCTCTTATAACTTATAAATGCGAAATATTCTTTTTTCTTTTTCGTGACATCCATTCCATCCATGAGAAAATTATTGTATTTCTCTTCGATTTGTTTGGAGCCTGATTCAAATCGGTATTGAATATCTTCTTGTAGATTAGGTGCCACAGGACCGATAGACAAAAACTCTCGACGATACTCTGGCAATTTTTTGTGATAGGCATAGATAATATCATCATCCATTAATTTCTCTATGTTTTCACAAATCGTAATTTTCTGTTCAAGGTTATTTTTTAATTCTGATTGCGAGAATCCGTCAAGAGTATCTTCTTCACTATTATCACTTCGTCCATCTTTTTTTAATTCATCTGGTATATCCTCGCCAATTAATTCTTTCCTTAATTTGAGGTAGTCCCTTGTGACATTCAGCTGAACATCAAGTTCTTCCAAAGATTTTTTATGTTTATCTTCCATTATCAAATTATTAGAGTGTATATCTCTTGAATATATTCTGTTCTTCCTGTTTCACCATAACAGTGAAATCCAGTCCAACATCATTAAACTCCTTGATTAGTATCTTGTTCTCCAAGAAAGCTTCAGTAGCATGTGCAAGAGTCTGACGAAGAATCTCCTTGTCGACCTCTGGGTCTTGACTCATCTCTGTATTTGTAGCCACCGTATCATATATAATGCGCAAGTTTTCGCGGTTATCCTTCTCAGTCTTAGCTTTCGGATTTATGTAGTTGCGCAGGAACGAAGCCAAGATTTTTGCCCCCATGTCACCTTTAAAATACTGGCGGGTAGCCGTTAAAAGGAACATACTGATGACATCCATCTGATTCAAACCCATTCTACCGGCTATAATCTGAAATAAATACACCTCTTGTGGAGCAGCATAGCCGTCAGCACCAATCAGTTTGATGACATCCCTGAGATACCCCTCCTTATCATGACGATTCTTTGGAATCACTTCATCGACATTTTCATAGCCGCCTTTGAGAGCATCCAGCAATTTCTTTTCGTCAACACCTTCCAGATGACAAATGGTGCTCATTGCCTCTTTCTCCTCTGGAGTTACCTGACCATCAGCAATGGCCATTGCTGTTAGGTCACGAGCCAGTTTGAACTGAGGCTCAGTAACTACGGCTAAAAATCTTGTTATTATACTCATTCTTGGTAGATTTTTATGCAAAGATAAACAAAAAAACTGGTAAAAAACATTTTTTTTGCAGAATTATAGAGAATAATACGATTTTTTGAGTATTTTTGCAACAGAGCTTAAAACTTAAGGTTATGATAGATAGTATTAAAGTATTGGGAGATGGGGCTCAGATTACACTTATAATCTGCAGCACAATAGTCATTTTGTCTGTATTGGTGTTGATTACGGGGTTAATATACTGTTTATGTAGATGTCACAAGAAAAAATGTCAAGATGAAAATAATTCATCAGGACCCTCAGAAGCAGGTGACAAAGCAAAGACGGTTGAAAGTCAAGAAGAACGTAGTCGAAAATTACAATTTGAAAAAGAGGACAGAGCAAAAGCCCTAATCAAAGATCTATTTGAAGCTACAAGAGTTAAAACTACCGATTCAAATAACATGAAGGAGGAAAAATGCGACATCGAAGTTGCCAAAAAGTTAATTCAAGAATATAAAAGTATTCTATCCCAAGAATGAGGGACAATCAAATTAGGCAATTATAAAAGTATCTTCACTTATGAACGCAAACAAATTTACAATTCAGACAGTTTTCCTAGCTATTTTTGCCGTATTTGTGCTTATTTCATTGGTTTTCCAACGAGTTGAGCTGTCGTGGACAATAGTTATCATTGCCATCATATATGGTCTATGGTTATCTTTAAAATATGGTAAGAATTGGTTAAGCGGAAGAACAAGCAAGGTTGCAAAGAAGGAAAGGTTCCTTCTGTTCCTCGTCAGCATAATGCTTCTGTTCCTTGCAACCGGAACTGCGTTGTATTTGTGGGCTTTCCAGTTAGAATATGAAGACTCTATTAATAATAAAGAAGGAGTCTTCTTATTCACAAATGCTGAGTATTTACTCAGATCATTGGTTTGTTCCTTCCAACTGTTTACTGCAAGTATCGATAGTAACGTACTAGATGGGATTAAGGGGCACGAATATGTAAAAGGGTTGATTTCACTACAGGCAATTCTGTCTTTTACTTGCACTATTGCTATTTTAATAAGTTTGGCTTATGCAAGAGTTCGTGCATACATTAAACTACACAAGCAAACAACAATCGATGAGAGTCAAAACCACCTTTATGTATTCTATGGAATGAATGAGCCTTCCAAGCTGTTGGCCAAAAGTATTAAGGCAAAAGAAGGAAATAGAGGAGTTATATTATTTGTTGAAAACAATCAAGTCGATGAAGATGACCAAAATGGCTGGGACAGTATCGTTGGCTTGTTCACCCATCGCAGACAGACATTTTCAGAAGCAGACAGTCTGGATGCCAGAGTAACATTTACCGAAACGAGGTTATGTGATGTTGACATAGAAGAAATTAACGATAACGATTTGGGGAAGAAAGACGTTCTGAAAGAAATTAATCTTATTAAACTAAAAGAGTTAATTTGCAAACTCAAAGATTATCCTGCTAATGCGGAATTGCATATTTTCTTTTTATCAAGCAATGAGGATGAGAACATACAGGCGATGTCTGTTTTAGCAAGAGACGCCACCATCAATGAGATTAACAACAGTATTGTTCAGAAATTCTACTGCCATGCCAGACAAAATGGTCTGAATCGAGTTGTTGAGGACATCGCTGTTAAGCGCGGCCTGGATGTCAGAATCATTGATTCTTCACATCTTTCAATAGAGCTCTTGAAGGCAAACCTAGACTATCATCCCGTAAAACTAGTCGATATTGACAAAGACAATCCAACTACTGTTAGTTCAGAATTCAATAGTTTGGTAATTGGATTTGATGAAGCGGGACAAGATGCCATGAAGTTCCTTTATGAATTTGGTGCTTTCGTTAGTAATGAAGGTACACCTGAAAAAGAAATACGCAGTCCCTTCCATTGCATAGCCGCCGACAAGCGTATGAACGAGCTACAGGGTGTATTCTCAACTTTCGCTCCAGCAGCTATCGCCCAGAAGAATAGTGATAATACAAGTCTTATAGAACTCACACAATGTGATTGTCTGAGTAGCGAATTCTTTGATAATGTATTAAATAAAGACTTGCGACAAAAACTTAATTACGTCGTTATAACTCTTGGAGACGATGACTTGGGAATGATGCTTGCCATTAGAATTTTGAACCATATCAGAAGAGAGCGTGAAGATTTGAGCCGCCTGCGGATTTTCGTACGTTCATATCGCCCAGAAAGAGAATCTTATATGCAGAAAATTGCCAACTATTATAACGAAGGATACAATAAGGATTGCGAGGATAGCGGCAACTCGGCATACCAGACCAATGCAATCATCATTCCATTCGGGCAAAGCGAGAAGATCTACTCCTACGATATGATTATCAGGGATGAACTTACCCAGCAAGGGAAAATGTTCCAAAAGCATTATTGCGAGATGAAAGGCGAGAATGAATTTTGGGATCTTCGTCGTGAACTCCTGACTGGAGCCAAAAAGAAAGTTAGGAATGATGATGGCAAGAAAGTGATAGTTGACGTACCAGTCGGGGAAAGAAAAGTTTCGCTGAATGATATGCGGTCATTAAGAAGGAAAGAATCTCAAGACCTTAGCAATGCGCTTCATTTAGGAACAAAGATGTTATTACTCACAGAATCTTTAGGAACAGATTATAAAGCCACTACTTTCCTAAAGAACTATTTCGGAGAAGACGGTAAGCCCAAGTGCGAAGGATCCTACGACAAAATAAGATATCCATACCTCTCAACCAGAGAGAATCAAGCAATTCTCAATTTAGCTCGCCTTGAACATTTGCGATGGAATGCATCTCACGAAATGTTGGGATATACCATATCAGATACAGACGTACATAGCTGTAATGAGAGAACAAGACAGCACAACTGCCTCCGTCCATGGGAAGAACTTGATGACGAAGGAAGAACCGTAAGTCAATTGGAAGGCTGGAATGCAGACTATAAATCATTTGACTTTGGTGTTGTTGATGTAACAATTCGGCTTAGTAAAAACAATATTTAGTATGCGAAATATAATTTTAATTATAACTGTTCTTCTTGCTGTATCAGGAATCCACGCTCAGGTGCAAAAAGGATATATCAAGACTCAAGGAAGACCCAACAGACCAGGTAAGCCATTGTCTGGTGTAACAATAAGATGGAAAGGATCTATGAATGCCGTTTTAAGTGCTGCTGATGGAAGAATCACATCCGTTTTTCCTGGCAAGAAACAAGGAGATGCTATCTCACTTTTGACCGTAAGTAAAAAAGGGTATGAACTGATAGACCCAGATTTAATAGGCCGACAACTCGTGTTTTCTCCAAACGTACTTATAGAAATAGTGATGGCATCCTCTACAGAACTAGAAGCTAATCGCAAACGCATAGTGGATAATGCTTATAAGAAAGCAGAAGAAAGATACCGTTCAAAGCTCGATAGCCTCGAACGACAGTTGAAGGCAGACCTTTTGACCAAGGAGCAGTATCGTCAAAATGTGGTGTCATTGCAGAATCAATACGAAAAGTACACCTCGCTGATAGAGAACTTGGCCGACCGCTATGCCCGCACGGACTACGACCATTTAGACTCCTTGGACCGAGAGATAAATATTTGTATTGAAAATGGAGAACTCGACCGGGCTGACTCCCTAATACATATCGTTTTCGACCCATCTACTGTTTTGGAAAGGAATCGGGTTGCCAAGTCTAAGATTGAGGCGAAGTTGAAGAGGGCTCAAGAGTTTATTGATAAAGCGAATACCGATATAGGACAGATACAGCAAGACTCAATCTATGCCAAACAGGTGATGTCACTTTTCGATAATCTTGCTCAAGAATACCTAAAACAGAATAAAATCGAAAAGGCAAGGAAGTGCTTATTGCAGTCTTTAGCTATAAGAAAGATACTGTATGGGGCGGATAGCGAATATGTCAAAATAGTAGAAGAACAACTAAGGAATATATGATAAGGTTACGATGCTTTTATTTATTTATGCTTTTTGTTGTAATCTGGTCGGCAACTAAAGCACAAAATCAATCTGGACTTGTAAGAACTTTGAAACGGTCAGGTCAAAAAAGCCAACCATTAAGCGGTGTCACAATCAGGGCAAAAGGTGGGCATAATGCTGTTCTCAGCAAGGAGGATGGAACATTTGGCATACAGATACAAGGTCAAGCTTACATTCTGGAGATGATAAGGAAGCAGGGGTATGTACTGAAAGACCCGGAAATGCAAGGCCGACGGTACGCTTATTCGTCGAGTGTACCGCTTACAATAGTAATGGTCTCTACAAAGCAGTTGCAGGCTGAACGGCAAATGATATCAGACAAGCTCTACAAGGAAGCCGAGCAAGTATACTTATCCAAGATTAGCAATTTAGAGCGGCAGCGAGAGTCCAATACCATCATAATCGATCAGTATCGTCAGAAAATGCAGGAACTACAGGAGAATTATGAAAAATACCAATTGATGATAGAAGATCTTGCTGACCATTATGCCCTTGTAGACTACGATGAACTGGATAAGAATGAATCCGCCATTAATCAGTGCATCGAAAATGGCGAATTGGAAAAGGCATACTCACTAATACAGCAGCTTGGTATCTTACAGCAAATAGCTAACATAGAAAGAAGAATGGAAGCTGGACATTCTTTGATGGAGGATGCAACCCAAGAAATGGCAGATGTGTTGGAGCAACAGGAGAGGGATGCAAACTACCTTTACGAACTTTATACAATTGAGTTGAGCAGGTTAAACAAAGACAAGGCACGCCACTACATTGAACTTAGGGCCAAGTTGGACACCACAAATGTCGAATGGCAAACAGATGCAGGAAACTTTTTGTTGACATATTTTAGCAATTACACTCCTGGATTGGCATACTTAACAAAAGCATTAAAACTTTCAAAAGCACAATATGGAAAGGCTGATGCTCAGACTGCAAGTTGCTACAACAATATTGGTGAAGCCTACAGGGTTATGGGGGAATATTCTACAGCCTTGGCCTATCTGGATAGTGCATTTAACATAAAAGCAGAAATATACGAAAACAACCACACCTACTTTGCCACATTATATAATAACATAGGAAAGACCTATACTGCCATGGGAAGGCTAAGAGAGGGCCTCACATACTGCCAAAAGGCTTTGGCGATTAGGAGACAAGATGGAACCTCTTGTATAGATCTCGCAAAGAGTTTGGGTGACGTGGGACTGATTTATTACCAATTAGGGAAACTTGCAGAATCTCGTAATATGCTAGAAGAAGCATTACGTATAGTGAAAGACAACAATATAAAAATCGAGAATATTGAAGGGACAGTCTATGGAAATCTAGGAAATGTTTATTTGGCGATGGGAGATTATGACAATGCGTTGTATTTCCTAACAAAGTCGGCAGAAGTAACAAGGCAGATGTATGGAGACAAACATCCACAGTACGCCATGGCACTTGGAAATATGGGAACAATGTATCGAACACAAGAGAAGTTAGAACTGGCAAAGGATATTCATTTCAAGGCTTTTAATTTAGTAGACTCCTTGTATGGCAAGAAAAACCCTAAAATAGCTCCATTCTACAAGAATATAGGTAAAGATTATTTGGCGATAGGCGAAAATGACTTTGCTTTAGCTTACATGAGGGCCGCACTAAAATTACTAATTGACAAATTTGGCGAGAATCAATATCAGTTGGGAGAACTTTATATTGATATTGGCAATATATACAGAAATACAAGAAGGTCGGATGACGCACTTGAAGCCCATCGGAAGGCATTAGACATTTATACGACAGAATGCAGCAGGGAAAGCAGGCATGTCGGATTGGTCTATGCAGCAATCTCTGCCGACTATATGGTAAAACAACAATACAAGAAAGCCATTGACAATTCACTTACGGCGATTTCTATCATAGAGAAGATTGATGGAGATGAGCCAAGTACTACAATTGCCTCAATCTATGTCAACTTGGGAATCATCTACCATTCGATTAACGACTTAGACAGGGCACTGAAATATTTAGAAAAAGGGAGAAACATCTATGCAAATTTGGGAGGGCGCAGCATTTCTGTTGCCAATGCGGATTACGCTATCGGAGATGTATACGTTCAACGGAAGGATTTTACCAAAGCTTTGAGAAAGTATGAAAATGCCTTGGTCATCAAGAAGAATATTATAGGCGAGAACAACCTAAGACTTGCAATGTTATACCATAGAATTGGATTGGTTTCTCGAGCCATGAAAGACTTTAAATCCGCAGCTGATAATTATACTAAGGAATTAAAAATTATAACTGATACAATTTATAATGACAGAGTATATATAGCAGATTTATGTCGTACCATCGGTGAGGATTATGGTATGCTGGATGACATTGAGAATACGAAAAAATATCTCACGATGTCACTTTATAAGCATATAGCTATTCGAAAAATCGACAAGAAAGTAGACAACAGAAGACAAATTGCTGAAGTGAGTTTTGAGTTAGGCATTCTATATATATCGCTAGGACATTCTGACAACGCCGTCACACATTTGGAACGTTATGTGGAATTATGTGACGAAATTGGAGAGAATGACAAGGAAGCCTTGGCTAGAGCATTCTCCATTTTAAGCGAAATATACAAGGCCGATGGAGATTATATAAAGTTTAATTATTACGCAAAAAGAGCAAAACAAATAAAAAAATAGGAAATTAATACTTTAATGATGGAACAGGAATTTAAGTATTTTGCATTTATCAGCTATAACTCTAAAGATACGGAATGGGGCAAGAAGCTGCAAAAAAAATTGGAGGGCTATAAAATGCCATCCACATTGTGTAGTGAACGTGGGTGGAATAGGAGACCTATCAATCCGGTGTTCTTTGCTCCATCAGACATCCAACCTGGAGGCCTGACTGCAGAGCTTCAAGAAAGATTAAAGGCTTCACGAAATCTGATTGTTATATGCTCTCCTAATTCTGCCCGTTCTGAATGGGTTGGAAAAGAAATAGAATTTTACCATAACCTCGGGAGAACCAAACAGATTCATTTCTTCATCGTGGATGGAATACCACATAGTGGTAATCTTGCTACAGAATGCTTCAACCCTGTTGTTGACAGGCTTGGATTACCGGAAATTCTTGGTGCAAATATCCATGAGCAAATTTATCGCTGGCCATGGCTCAACAAAGAGAGGGCTTATGTGCAGTTAGTGTCAAAATTGTTAGGCGTTGAGTTTGACGCTATATGGCAACGTCATAAGAGGCAATTAGTACAGAAAATGGTTGGTTATTCCATAGCAGCACTAATCTTTTTGGTATCACTAATAGGTGTCTGGTATTCTAGTAAGCCAGTTGACATCGAAGTACAGCTAAATGAGACTTCCTTTATAAATCCAAATTTGCCAAAATTGAAAGATGCGATTGTAACTATGGAACTGAAGAATGAATCAAAGACAGACACTATTCATTCAATTGAAGAATCTACCACTTTCTCAAACATACCCCATCACTATTTAGGGGAAGATGTACATGTTAATTTTCGTTGTAGAGATTTTCTCTCTTTAGACACAGTTCTTGCTCTTGGCTCTAAAGTTCAACTGAATATAAAACGCAATGATTCTGTTTATGGTACGATACACTTTACTTTATGGAATATTAACAAAGAGGTTCCCGTGCCGAACACATCTATTATAATCGGTGATACCGAAACAAAGTCAGACGACAAAGGTGTTGTTAGACTATTTATTCCGTTGGACAAACAGCGGCTGTCGTATCGCTTAAAATCTATGCTCCCGCTTGCAGATACCGTTATCACCGTACCTCACACAGAGGATGCTGTAGTAATTGTAGAATAGTAATTGGGAAAGCGAAGATTACATAGTAAAAAACTTGAATAGTAGCATACAATTTGCTACTATTCAAGTAATCAATAGTCCAGCCACGAAAAGTCCTCTTTTTGAGGGCCGCCGTGCCAGTAGTCAAAAAAGTCTTGCGAACAAGGAGGAAGGTTGTCACCTTGGCCTTCACGGAAGGTGTTCTCCGTTTCCTGAATGACCCTATAGGTTTTCATTTCCTCCTCCCATTCGCCAATGGGTTCGTCATAGTAGCCGCCATATTTGTCTGCATACAAGTAATAGTAGCAGGTTCCAAAGTATTGGCTGGTCAGATACTCCCAATTCTTATCCCACCAATCATATTCTGGAAATCCCAAAGCTCTCCAAAGTTGGCTGCAACGACGTTCAAGCAATTCGCATTCCGTTTCTGAAATGACATCCCTGAGCCTTACTCTGTTGTTGTCAAACCAGACATGCCGCCAATCATTATAGTCTTTATCTTCGATAAGCCCTGATGCAAATCTCCAGATTTTTCTAGCCCACCAGAAATGTCCAGTCTCAGCACAAAGGTCTCCGATATACATAGCCTTTTGGAATTTTCGTTTGCAGCTCTCTGCACATCGGATGGGATGAATTTCCCGATTTACTAGGTCTTTCAATAAACGGGCTTCTAGATGAGTAACAATACCATTTGGTAGGCACCTGCATACCCGATAGGGAATTCTTCTTCTCATAATCCGTATTTTTAGTGTAACAATAATAAAAGATCACCATTCACCAGCCTTTTCAGACCGATGTTTATGGGGGATGCCCCATTGTTACACTACGCTATTGATGCGGATTCTTAGCTATGTCATCTTATTGTCATCGAAAAACGGCTGCAAAAGTAATAATAAATATTGTTTCTGCCAAATATTTGGTGCGGAATTTGTCACAAATAATTAAGTTTCCGACCTTTCTATATCTGTTATCTATATCTGTTATTATGAGGTACACATTAGCATAAACTGTTTTGTATAATGATACTTTTTGTGAATCAAATCTATCATTTATGGGGTTCGAATAAAAATTATGGCTGTAATGATAGGAATACATTTCGCAGAGGCTCTTTAGATATGTACTCGTGACAAAATATTCTAAGGACTACAAGTGAAGTTAGATTAATATTTATGGAGCAAAAAAAGAATGCACAACTCCACGCATTTAAGGAGAATGGAAAGTTTGGATTTCAGAACAACAAAGGAGATGTTGTTGTTAAGCCAATCTTTAAGAGTCATGCCTATTATTGGTGTGAGGATTATCTGGGTGTAACCGATGAGAACAATAAAAGCGGGTTCATCAATTCTAAAGGAGAATTAATCATTCCTTGTAAATGGTCAAAGGTTGGTGGCTTTGTGGATGGTTTGGCAGATGTTATGGACGATAATAAAAAGTGGGGAGTAATTAATAAAGATGGCAAAACCATTATTCCTTTTTTGTATTCCAATCCTTTTTTCAAGCTGGAACATAAGATGCTCATTTTCAATGAAAACGGGCAAATAATATTTAAGGACAGACATGGTGACATCATTCTACCGAACGAACTCAAGAATATGGCTGTTTTCCATGAAGGACTTGTGACTATTGTAGATGAGCACGAGCATTATGGTTTTGCTGATGAGAATGGAGAAATCATATTTCCCCCGAAATGGGACTATGCATTATATTTTGATAAAGGATATGCATATGTTCGTGAAAATGACAAGTGCTTCTATATGGATCATAGGGGGCATCTTGTGCAGATTCATTATGAACTGCCACCATCATTAACAACAAAAAACACATCTGATTTCCTACAATGTTTAGTCATAAAGTCAAAGGTCCCGATTAGTAGTATTAAACAAGAATAGAGATGGAAGGATATATGGAAGCCTATGCATTATTTTCCAAAGGAGAATTATGTTTTGCACAGAAAAAATACAATGAGACGATAGACTTGCTTCGAGAAGCCTATAATCTTCTTGGTGAGGATGGATTTAAAATGATAGATAACCTTTGCAATGGAACATCGGAGAAGTATATTAAGCAACATGAGTTTCATGCGACAATGTGTAAATCCTACTATTTCCTTGAAAAATATGAGATGGCTTTGGATCAAGGAAATAAGTGGAAATATGATATTATGAATCACTATGGCCATGAAAGCATCCTTCTTGTGGATTGCTATAATTATCTTGCCCTTATCCATACAAGACTGAGATTGCCAGAAAAGGAGTTCGCGAAAGAAAGAGAAGGTGATCAGACATGGGGGCAGATATTTGACACAATGAGGACGTACGTCAGGGTATATCCACTGTCTTTATTAAACATCCAAATTCCAATGGACTATTATATGAAAGCTTACAATCTTTTAAAAAACAGGAAAGGAATAGAACATGAAGAAACTAAGAACTTGAAACAAAGAATAGTGGAATATCAATCGGAACGTTGGCTTACTATGCAGGTAGAAAGGACATTATGGTTAGCTACATTTTTAGTTCCGGTAATGGCAATCATTATACCTATAGTTGCGGGCTTTACATGGAAAGCTTTGGGACTATTCCTGTTGGGGATAAGTTCTTTCATGGTATGGCGTATTATAAACGCTATCATAATTGTTACTATAACATATCGCCATTATCAGAAAGCAATATAAGTAAGTTTGAGCCTGAAGTAACTTATGTACCAAAAAAGTTGTAAGATGATGATAGAATTTGTTAGTGAAATGGAACTATATAAAAAAGAACTATCAAAAAAGGCAATATGAATACAGAAAAATTTAGACGGTTTTATGCAATTCGTTCTCCAACGAATGAAGTTGTTCAAGATGTCACATTGAGATTGAAAGATCTGGTGAAAATGGCATTTAGTGCTGTTTGACAACCTTTTCATTGAAAATTTCATAAAATTAGGTAGCCCAATGACAAAATTTCATAAAAAAGAAAGGCGTTTCAAAAAAAATGTGTAATTTTGTCGCTAACTCTTAAGTCTTGTGCTCAATGCTGTTTGGACGTGTCCATAAAAGCACAACCAAGACAACCCACGCCGAGCAGAACCGAGTAAAACCAGTGATGGCATAACGAAGTGAAGCGGGCTATTGGGGGGGAGAAGAGTACATATAGAAAGGCGTTTACTTTGGCGCTACGTTTTGACGTCTTGGAACTTCGCAACTCTCAGGTATTGTCAGAACAAGGCAACGGTAGATGCCCATGGGATGTTTTTATAAGCATCCCTATCTTCGGTAATATGCACTATGTTTTAAGTAGTGTATGGAACTTGATGGTAGGGAAAACTATATAAATTCATCGGCGTGGGTTTCGCGTTGCTCGTTCAACAATACCGGGCAATGCGAAGGCCTCAAGACGTGGAACGGGTAACAGGTACGAACTCCACGCTTCTTTTTATCCCTAAAAGTTAGTGCGGGCTTTCTTTATGTAACGAGAGTGGTATTAACAAATCAAATCAAAGAGCGACTACATGGCGTAATCCGAAAAGCCAGCAACAGAGTAGGAATAAAACTATAAAGTTCACAACTATGGCACAGAACAATGCTATCCTGAACGAGGTCTTTAAGCGTCTGGACGTGACAGAGGAGACTCCGAACTGGTGTGATTGGAATAGTGAGAATAAAAAATAATCTCAATTCCTTTGATAGTAATATTGGCAGAATCCGAAAAGCCAACAACAGAGTAGGAACTTATATAAACACTTTATCATTATGGCACAGAACAATGCTATTCTGAATGAGGTTTTCACCCGTCTCGACGTAAATGAGGAGAGACCTAACTGGTGTGACCGCAGCAGCGAGTAACTAGTAGCTTCTCATTTTGTGGCGGAGTCCGAAAAGCCAGCAACAGAGTAGGAATAACTGTTAATACGTATCAACTATGGCACAGAATAATGCTATTTTGAACGAGGTTTATGCTCGCATTGACGTAACAGAGGAGCACCCACATTGGTGCGACACAGACTAATCAGTAAAGTATTCTTTTAATTAGGTTCATCACTATGCCGACATATAAGAAATTATTTGTAACTATAAAAGCTACACTAAAATGTAATCTGGGGTGCTTGTATTGCTATGGACGAGACAATCACTCCATTGCCCGCGAAATGGATGATGAGGAAATTCATAAAGCTTTGTTGTTCATCTTAGAGTATGCCAAACTGAAAGGAGTTAACAATATAACTTTATGTTGGCATGGTGGTGAACCTTTTCTTCTGGCAAAAAGAATGCCTGCAATATTGGATTTCGCAAGAAATTTGTTTAAATCAGAAAAGATAGACTGTTCATTCGTAACACAAACCAATGCAGTCTTGTTAACACCAGCAAATTATGACTTAATAAAAAACTATTTTGATAATAGTATTGGAGTATCCTTGGATTTATACAGCAATTTCAGGACGTTCCCAAATGGTCAACTTTCTTCTGATATTGTAATAAACAATATAGACAAAGCTATAGAGGCTGGAATAAAATTAAGTTGTATAAATCTGATAACTCAACACAACTTACATAGGATTAAAGATATATATCAGTTCTACAAAGAACGTAACATGACTGTCAGATTGGCTCGTGTTTTTCCTATTGATAAGGAATATAATCCATCTGATGCCATGTATGTAACTGCCGAAGAATTTGCGGGCGCAATGAATGAATACTTTGACCTGTGGGCTAATGATCCAGAACCAGCATCTAATTTTGATATCATACATCTTATTGGCGACTTGTTACTTGGAAGAGCATCTATCTGCTTCCGTGAATATAATTGTACAGAGAGATATATGGCTCTTTGTCCTGGTGGTGACATATATTCATGTGCGGAATTTGATGTACCTGAGTCCATTATAGGGAATTTCCTGACACAATCCCCACAAACATTTATTGCATCGGATGCCAGACAACTTCTTTTTAAGAAAGCACCGATTCCTGAAAAATGTAAGTCATGCAAATACGAGACAATATGTTATGGAGCCTGCTTGCGAGAAAGATTCATGCTAAAGTATCCGTTCCGATGTGAAACAAACAAGTTGCATTGGGACCATGTAGTTGAATGGTTAGCGACCAAAGGTTGCAGATTATTTATGCTAAGAGGCAAGAACAAGGAGGAAATAGTTGATGTAATGACAAAAATATTTAATAGATGATGAAAAGTTTGTTGTTTGTCATACCATGGGCTAGAAAGTTTGTTGATAATGCAGACTATGTATATGCTGAATCTCCTGAAAGAGCCCCAGAGAATGTGGTTGGATTAGCCACATTCCTACGCACACAGGGAGTCCGTGTAGAAATTGCGGATATGAGTTATTTGCTGATGCAATGTAAAGGAAATATAGAGAAATGTCTTCAGTTGTTATGGAACAAATGCAAGTCGTTTGCACCTGATGTTATTGGACTTTCTTTTTTTACGGCTCGTTTTGAAACTGCATCTATAATAGTAAGCTTTCTACGTTCGCACTATAGAGATAACGCACCTATGATAATAGCAGGTGGCATTCATGCTACGTTGCTTCCAGACATAACTTATCAATATATCGATTTTGATGCATTAATGATTGGTGAGGGTGAGCTATCTTTAGTTTCATTACTCAAAGACGAACCGCTTGACAAGATTAGAGGCGTTTATTTAAAAGGGCAAAGAACAAAGACAATGGGAGAAGCAATCAGAAATCTCGATGATCTCCCTATGCCAGATTGGTCGTTTGTTAATAAAGAGTTTTATTCTCAACCATGTTATTTTCTTTCCTATAGCGCTAAAGAAAGAGTCATGCCAATAACTTTTGGTAGAGGGTGCTTATATCGTTGTAACTTCTGTGCGCACAATAGTTTCCTTGGGAAGCGATGCCATTCACCAGAGTATTTTATTGACATGATGGACTATACAGCCAAACAGTGTGGAGTAAATGCCTTTATTGTTCAAGATAGTTCTGTGGGAAGTTTTAAGAAAGAATGGGCTAAAGTGTGTGAATTACTTATTGACAAAGGAAGTCCATATCGTTGGTGGGGTAATCTTCGTGCAAACCAGGTTGATGAAGATTTCCTTCAAATTATGAAAGAAGCTGGTTGCGGAAAAGTTTTTTTTGGTTTTGAATCTGGCAGTCCGCGTATTTTAGAGCGAATGAATAAGCGTGTAACTATCGAACAATGTAAGGAGGCTGCAAGATTGTGTCATAAGGTTGGACTTCCATTCTATACTAGTTACATTATTAATTATTTTGGTGAAGAAGATGAAGATCTTCAACTTACAGAAAGGCTGATAAGGGAGACACGCCCCACTTCTTTAGCAATTAATAAGTTTTCACCAATTCCTGGATCTGTAGATTTTGACACGCATCAAGACATAATTCTGCCATATATGAAGGATGTGGAATGTTGGACAAATCTAGGACTGCTTAATGCTCCTAGGCTCTTCGGGAATATGTCTGCAGAAAGATTTGAATATTGGCAAGATCATTTATTACAATTAAAGAAAGAAATTAATAGCAATGAAGATTTTTAGAAATAGCATTTGGGAGAATCATCTCCATTCTGCAGTATCTAATGAGGTAAAATGGTCTTATTGGAATGACTGTTTTTCCATTCCAGAAGGAGAAGTGTGTTTTAATGTAATGACAGGTTCTTTAGTCTTGATGTCGAACTCAGAATACGAGAATCTATTAAAGGCAAAAGAGTGTACAAACAAATTATGGGAATTGGGCCTTTACGCAGATGTCAAAAAAGACGAGTATAGAGAATGGTTGAATACTTATCGTGAAGGTAAGAACGATGAGTCTTTCCTTGACTTGACTTTTTTAACATCAAGGCAGTGCCAATTTAAATGTACCTATTGTTTTGAAGGGCTTAAGCCAAAGAAAGATTTAACTGATGAGACAATCTTGCATGTCAAGAGTTTTTTAGAGAAAAGAAAGGGTTCTTTCCAAAAACTGCAAGTTTATTGGTTTGGTGGTGAGCCACTTCTTGGCTACAATAAAATCATTACTCTCTCGGATTATATCACCCATTTTTGTGATAATAACGCGATAGAGTATGATAGCAGTATTACCACTAATGGATATGCTTTAACCCGTGAGAGGTGTGAGGAATTAGTAAAATCGTGTAGGATTAGTCGTTATGTAATTACTGTTGATGGAACAGAAGAGGTTCATAATCAAAGACGCCCTCTGCTAAGTGGTAAGGGAACTTTTAAAACGATTTGGCAAAATATACACTGGCTTGTTGATTTTGGAGCCCATGTTGTTTTCCGAATTACCATTGACAAAGAAAATGCGGACAATATTCCTTTGCTTTTAGATAAAATCGCCCAAAGTAGTTTGGCAGGCAAGGTGAGTATTGCGTTGGCAAGAACGTTTGAAATATTAAACACTCCGGAAGATTTAGGTTCAAAGATTTTTAGTGAGCGGGAATTTGCCCCTGTTGAGATGAAGCTTATTGATTATGCCCATAGCCTTGGCTTGATGAACTATCGATTACCTCATAAAGCACCCTTGGGAGGATGTTTGAGGAAGGGGGACATAACGATTGGAACCGATGGTGAGATATACAAATGTCTTGATACTATTGGCGAAATGAAATGGGTGACAGGCTCTATCGATAAGATTGATTCAGAACCTCAACCTCAATGGTATAAAGATTATCTTAACTGGACACCAGATGACAGTAACCAATGCAGAGGCTGTAAATTACAGCCACTATGTAGTGGTGGATGTCCTCATAATGCAATGTTTTCTGACAAGATGCATGGATCAGTACTTCAATGTCCTGACTGGAAGCCTAACTATAGGCATCAGATTGAACGCTACATCAAAGAAAAAATAGGAAAGAATGAATTTGAACTACTTTAATCTGAAAGATAAAGATTGTTAAGTATTCATGAAAACGGTTCGATATAATAAACCCTTGTCAATATAGATGCGGATACTTCTCGTTACAAAAGCACCTAGCAGCATACAAAAATATCTTCAAGATAGAGAAGATATTATTTTGATGGTCGTGAACTGCAATAACAATAGTGATGTGGTTCTCGCTAATCTTCGTGACATGTTAAATGGGGGGGATGTTGACGTAATTATTACTTATCGGTGTCCCATAATTCTCCCTTCAGACATATTCTCGAAAGCAAAACTAGTTGCATTTAACATTCAGGCATCTCTACTCCCCAAATATCCTGTATGTGATCCTTGGGAGGCTATCTGCTTGAACCATGATAAGAAAAGTGGCGTAACACTTCACAAACTTGATAGGGGTATTTGCACTGGTAAAATTATTATTCAGCGAGAGTTTGAGGCTAATTCAATTAGAAGTGAAATCTCGTATATTGAGATAGTTGAAAAATATGCTATAATACTTCTTGACGATATGCTTTTTGCATTCGATAATACGCGATATGACAAATTAAATAGTTCCAAACTCCGTGAAAATGGCTCAAACCTTAACGAAGTGTCAATGCTTGCTAAGCATTTCTTTTCTTCTGGGTATATCAATGGGAAATTAGATTTGCCCGATATATCTACTAAAGACTTTGAGTATGCTTTTGAACTATATTATACTATTTCGCATTTTTACGAATCAAAGGAACAATTCCAGAATGCTTTAACCCAAAATGTATTTGTTTTATTCTTATCCATGAAAATCTATGGAAAGGTTCACGAACGAACTGCTTCTTGCTATGAATATGCTGCGGAATTGCAGGCAAAATTAGGAATGGAAGAAAAAGCTATGAACTCACAGCGAATGGCTAATGAGATAAGGGAAAGAATTTACGGATTTAGTCATGAAAGGTATATCCAAGGACTTCAGAAATTTGGAGAAATAGGCTTTCTTATTGGTGAATATAAAAGAAGAAATGGTAAGGTATGAAAGAAAGTAAAATATATAATCTCCTTTTAGTTTCTGCATACTTGCTTCACATAAGCGATGGACAGATTCTTGAAAAGTCAAAACAACATATAGCAGACTTCATTGGGAAGAACTATGGACGTGAAACAATCGTTGACAGTCTAAAAGTACTAGGCACTCTCATTGATCAGCAAACAATCCTAATATCAAGTGGGCGCGAAGATGCTATATTCTTAAAATTAAGAGAGGCAGCCTCTTTGCTTTCTGATGGAACTTATGAGAATAGAATGGGGCTATTGGCCTTCTTTATAGGGTTATCCATAGAAGCTGAACATATTGATGTCGATAAATTGCACAATGTAGCGTTGATTCTCGGATTGGAAGAAGATGAAGTGGACATCATGTTGGAAATGATAAATCCACACTCCGAAGAATCTCCAAGAGAAAAAGCCCTAAGAATTTTGGAACTTACTGCCGATGCTACAGATGATGATATTAAAGCTGCGTTTCGTCGTCTGTCCCTGAAGTATCATCCAGATCGGAACTTAGATAAAAGTGTTTCCGAACAGAAAGAGGCGGAACGTAAATTTAAGGAGGTTGTTGCAGCCAAACAATTTTTATACGACATATGATTTTGTGAATTTCAATGTAAAATTAGTTTTTGTCACTTAACAATTATATATTATGAATGTTTCAAAAATATTATCAATTCCATCGGGAAAATTAGCCGATGCTGCCAGTGAGATTCGTAAACAGTTGGCCAAGAAATTACGCAATGGCGAAACTATTGAAGTTGGTAATGACGGCGATGTAACAGGACGAACAGGTGGCAATCGTCTTGTAGTACAAGAGGGTAAACTTGCTAATGATGCTGCCAGTGAGATTCGCAAACAACTCGCAGAAAAGTTGCGACGTGGGGAAACTATAGAAGTTGGCAGTGACGGTGATGTAACAGGACGAACAGGAGGAAATCGTCTTGTCGTACAAGAAGGTAAACTTGCAGTAAGACAATGGTATGAAATAGATCCTCAGCGTCTTGCAGATGAGAAGGAAGCTATGAGAAGATTTTTCCCAAGGTTCACACTCCATAAAAAGAATGATGGCAGATTATATTGGTATGGAACCTTGAGGCTAAACGTCCTACCTAATGGTTGGCCCTGGGAAATTGCAGCCATATACAACAATGATCATCCACATCCTGTAATGGGTGGCTCTGTTCGTGTAGTTCTCATTAATCCGGATATTAATACTGTCATTAACGCTCTTGGATGGACTCCCCATCATCTTCTGAGAAGTAATGATGACGGCTATTATCTTTGTACTACAAGAGCAGAAGACATTAGTTATGGCACACGTTTTGAGACTACTGCTGTTCAAACGATTTCATGGGCAGTTAAATGGTTGACTGCATTGGAGTTGGTACTTTCTGGTGATATGTCAAAAGAACTTTTCAATTCACCTAACGGTATATAGTCTATGGATAACCAATATGTAGTTTTTACTCCAAAAGCATTCAATGCTATTGTAACGGAGACTTTGGATAAACACCCTGTGGAAACAGGAGGTATCTTTCTAGGATATATCACTAATTCAGGGGTCTGGGTCGTCGTCGAGACAATTCCACCAGGAATAAATACAATAAACAGAAGTGCTTATTTTGAGTATGATACAAACTTTGTAAACTATATGGCTAATGTCGTAGCCAATCAGTACCAAAAGCAAATTTCTGTTCTTGGGCTGTGGCACAGACATCCAAGCAGTTTTGATCAGTTTTCCCATACTGATGACGAAACAAATCGCAAGTTCGCAATGGGAACCCCTTGTGGTGCTATATCTGGATTAGTTAATTGTGATCCACAACTCCGGCTTACGATGTATCATGTGGACAAGAATGTAAATTACACTCCGATAGACTGGGTTGTCGATGATGGCAGCATCATACCAGAAGATTATCTAAAACTAAGATATGAGACTGCAGAAAACCTCCCTTTCCCGGATATGCATAATGAACAAACAGAGAGCCCACAGTCACCTATGAATGAAAATGCTGCTCCATATACATTCTCTCATGCTTATGCTGATTTACTAGAAATTTACAAGAAACTAAGACGCAACTATCTATGACTGATTTGAAATTATCAAATAGAAGAAAACCAAAAGTGACATATCCTATGGATATGTTCAAATGTCATTATACAGGAAAACTTGTAGGTTATTATGTTGAGGATACCAATTTTTATAATGTGATGCCTAATGACATTGCATATGATAATAATAAATGTAGAGAAATTGGTATTATATATTCAACTTCGCACGACATCCCAGATTGGAAGGAAATATCTTCTAAAGTATCATGGCAGAATGATAAGAGCAACGAAGTACAGCTAGGAAGTGCAATAGATAGGATTAGAGGCGCATTAAATCAAAGCGTTGAGCAAGAGGTGATTCCGTCTGCCCCAGTTCCTTCTCTTGTAGGCTTTTGGAAAGAGGACAAGTTAGTGTTCATTTCCCTGTTTGATTTTATAGAATGTGAACAGGAACAGTACTCTCTGAAATTAGATGTGTTTTCGAGAAATACTGGTATCTTGGAGTCCGACATAATGATGTCTAAAAAGGCATTGTTTATTGGATGTGGTTCTGTGGGTAGCCTTGCTGCCCTAGAGTTGGCCAAGGCTGGAGTTGGTCATTTTATGCTTGTAGATAACGATATTTTCGGTTATCATAACATTTGTCGGCATCAATGTGGCATTTATGACGTAGGGCGTTACAAGACAGAGGCTTTGAAGGATAGAATATTGCAGATCAATCCTTATGCAGAGGTTGTTATGCGAAATACAACTATTCAGGAGGTTCCTCTTGATGATTTGACAACTTTCTGTAATCCAGACACAATTGTAATAGGTGGTGCTGACAATCGGGATGGTGACCTATATGCGAATGGAATTGCCAAACAAGTGGGTATGCCATTTATGTCGATAGGTTGTTGGGAACGCGCTTTCGCTGGTGAAATATTCTATTGCCTGCCTGAAGGGATGCCAGACTATCAAGACTTTATGGAAGTAACTGGAAATATGTCAGGAAGGGTCACTCAAAATAGAAGGTTCTATACGACCGAATCTGATTTGGAACGAGTGGCCTTTGAACCAGGAATATCGGTTGACATAAACTTTGTTACGGTTGTTGCCATCAAACTGGCACTTGACCTATTGAATCGTGATAACGAGCACTATACACAGCGCCTCTTACCCTACCTCACTCAGTACACCCTTGTATGCAATACAAATAATACTGCAATTGGAGGTGATATGGCTGAAATCTTTTCATATCCACTCCAGGTAACAACAAGTATTAAGGTTCCATATTCGCAAAACAGAAATTAGAATCAGTATGACAGAAATCGATAAATATGGTAGAATAAAAAATCGTAATTTCCAGCCACAATCGGTCAGCAGATTCCCTTCATACAATGATAGCAATGGCGATTTTTGGGATAAACTAAATAGATTTGTGTCAAATATCGGTGAATGGATAAGCGAGAATAAAGATAATATTTGTACAAATATTAGCATAGGCATATATTTCCTATGTTGGATTCTCTTTGCTATTGCGATTATTAGTATATGGGCAAAAGATGGTTTTTTATTGGCCATCATTGAAGGTGCCATTGGCGGAGTTATTGTGTATTATGGTGCTGCCATTCTTATGTTTATAAATATTATAGTATTACAGATAGTAACTAGTATCCTTCGGTTGTTCTTCTATAATATATATGCTTTATTAATAGGATTGGCTCTGTTGGGCTACTGTATTTTCTATGTTATAAATCACTAACTCATGGAACAGAAAAGAGAATATCATATTAACAATTCTATTGTAGAGATATTGTTTGGTAATATATTAGATAGCCAAGCAGAAGTAATTGTTAGCAGTTGTGCCTCAACTATGAATTTAAGGGGTGGCTTATCTAGTGCAATTGTCAAAGCTGGAGGAAATGAAATTTTAGAAGATGCTCATAGAAAACTTCCTGTTAATGTTGGTGACGCAGTTGTCACAACGGCAGGGAATTTGAAACAAAAGTACATATTTCATTGCATCACTGTTGACAGAAGTATTGATAAATCCAACACACCAGAAGGAATCTCTGGAGATGATATTTTTCAGTATATCATAGACCACTCATTAGACAAGTGTTTCAAGTTGTTTCACGTAATGGGGTTGACACATATAGCCTTACCTGCAATCGGGACTGGAGGAGCTGGAATCCCTTATGATAAAGTGGCCAAAACGATGTCGGAGGTAGTAGCAAGAAACTTGCGAAAGACAAATAAGGCTTTACATGTTGAAATATATCTCTTTGAGTGTCACGATAAGAAGGATGATTGGGATTTCCTTTCTTTTTTTGAGGCTTTCGCCTCACAGGAGGCAATATCACATCTATTAAAAGAACAGCAGTCTGAAGAACTGCTATCTGATGAACCTATTTTGAATTCTGATGAATTGAATTATCCTGTGGATATTAACAAAGATGTTTTTATAAGCTATTCAAGAAAAGATTCCGAAATTGTGAAATCAGTATACGAACGTCTTAAAAAGTCGGGAGTTAGTTGTTGGTTGGATATGGATGGCATGTTTAGTGGAGTGTCTTATAAGAAAGTAATTGTAGATGCCATAAAACAAGTAAAAGTAATGTTATTCATGTCATCAGAAAATTCGAACAAATCCAGAAATGTAGTAAGCGAGGTGTCCGTTGCCATGGAACGAAAGAAAAAAGTGATTCCTGTCAGGCTTGACATGTCACCATATTCCGAGAGTCTTGAATATGATCTTGTTGACTTCGATTTTGTTCAATTTGACAAGAATCATACCGAAGAGTCATATGCCCAATTGTTAAAGAGGATCGCTTCAGCATTATCCATTAATAGTGACGTTTGACAGAAAAGGTTATTATTTTTATATAAGTTTAGGCAAAGCGCTTTTATTATAAGTCATTGAATTATATGGAAGGAAGTTATAGTTTGATAGAAATTGTACTTATGTTATCATCGGGTGCCTTTTTAATTGCATGTCCTTATTTGTGTATAAAGTTAGATGATTGTTTGGAAAGTTTATATAGAAATAAACATGTAATTAATTTATTATCTTCAAAACATTCGATAAGGAGGGAACAATATTTTAACCATGCAGGGTTTAATCATATCAAGTACTATTTGTCATTTTACCCTGACCCCTTTCCTGATTCATCAACATTATTTATTGATGAGTACTATCCAACATCAAGAAAACACACCTATGAAGAAGAGAAATCTTGGGAAGAGTCTAACGGCCCCCAAACATATAAAGGAGGACTTAAGGAGTTTGTTGTTGAAGAGGGTATTAAAAAAATCGGAGCTAGAGCATTTGGATATAATCTTAACCTCTATTCTATAAAATTTCCATCAACACTTGAGAAAATTGGCTCTGAGGTGTTTGTTGGATGTAAGAAGTTGACGCACATTGAGTTACCAGAGAGCATTAGGTGTATAGGCGCAGAGGCTTTCACGTATTCCCTTGATGAACTGACAATACTTGCAAAAAAGCCTCCAAAGATTTCTGATTTGGGGATTGGTCATGATTGTAAGATATTCATTCCTGCAGAATCAGAAAATCTATATAAATCATCAAGAAGATGGCGAAAGTACTCAGAACAGATATATTTGTTGAATCAAGTTTAATAGAAGAATAATATGAATACAGTATTTCGTTTCCCAATGATGCTCATAAGCACTATTGTCTCACTTAGCATGTTGTGCTCTTGTGGGAGTATATCAACATCAGATAAAGAAGGACATATTGTAAGACCCTTATTCAGTTCTAGTTTATGGAATGCAATAAGGTCCTGGGATATTTTGCCGTCAACTAATTCTACTATAGCATTGTGGGGTTTTGTGCTAATTGGTATATGCTCAGCAATATTCCTGTACAAAAAAATTAATCATATTTTCCCCGCTGTTGCAGTTGCTGTTATCGGAATGTGCCAGATTTATTTTTTCTTGGGATATGCGGGTAGACCAGAAGAAGTATGCGGTTCATATTTATTAACGCTATTGCTCGTTATTGCATTAACAGCACAAGTATTGGTAACAGATAAAATAGCAATTGACCATAATTTGACAGGTGATTATTGTGCAAGAAAAGACACTGGAATTATTGGCATTATTTGGAGTCTATCCGTGATTATTGTCTCACTCCTTTATTATATTTTTACAGATTTTTTAGGATGGTCGATAATGGGCTGGATTCTAAAATTATTTGAATTGTGGTTGTTAGCATTAATAGTTAATCTTACTTATGGTGCTGTTACAGATCGATTTGACACAAAAGAAAGTGACTCTAAAGTTTATTATATTTCGGCTGGTGTAATAAGTTTTATGGGCTTCCTCATAACAATCAGCTACAATACTTTTGCTGGCTATATTGCATCAGTCATCGCTATCCTTTATCTAGTTCCAAAATATTTGGGTAGCCATAAGGCTGATACAAGAATAAGAGAAGCCGCAGATGCGGAGGAGTTAGCAAAAATACAGAAGGGAGTGGAAAGTGGCGATTCCTGGGCTATATGCAGATTGGGCGAAAGATATTGGTCAGGAAAAGGAGTTGATAAAGATTACAAAAAAGCTTTTGAATTATTCTCTCGAGCTGTTGAATTAGGAAATAAAGTGGCTTTTTGGGATTTAGCACGGTGCTATGATCATGGGTGGGGAGCCCCGTTTAATCCCCAGAAAGCTGCCGAGTTATATAATGAAGCATACAAACGCGGAGTAATACAAGCTTGCTATCCCTTGGGACGTTTATATGATAAAGAGGAATATGGATTGTGCAATAGTGTCGAATCGTTCAATTGGTTTCTTAAGGGAGCTGAGGGAGGTGATGCTGATTGCCAATTCCGTGTTGCTAATTGTTATGAAAAAGGGATTGGCACAGCCAAAGATATTAATATCGCAATGAAGTGGTTTAAGCAGGCTGCTGACAATGATGAAAAATATTCTGCTTGTCATTATGGGCAATATATGTATGAGCATGGTTATCAGCAAGAAGGATTGCAATATTTGAGAAAAGCAAAAAATCAAGGTTATGAACTCGCGAAAGAGTATATGGACCATTATCATCTTAACTAAGTATCATTTAACATTGAAGTATGAAAAGTTTTTTTATTTTAGCCATAACGGCCATCTTTATCATTGCATGTGGCAATCCCGTCCAAGTTCCTTTGGAATTTGAAACTTTTGAGAAAACAGTTACTGAGGTCGGGCCAGAAGGCGGACAGGCGGGTCTGGAATTAAAAGTTGACATACCTCTCGGAGAGGGAAAACTACAGGACAATGTTTCTGCAGGCATTAAGGAAATCATGAAACTTTCTGAGGTCGGGCCAGAATTGAAACAGCCTATAGAGGGTAAACTTGATGAGTTGGCTAAGAGACTTACAGACTATTTCCCTCTAGGTGTCCAAAAAGGTGAAATTGAATCGTCAGGTGCTATTTCATATCAATTAATAATCGAGAATGTATATCAAAATTCTCAAGTTGTATTCTTTCACGTAACGGATGGCATTTTCAGCAATGGAGGGCCAAGTGAGAGTTATAAAATAGTGAGATTGTCTGATGGACACGTAATGGTTGATGATGAGATATTGAAATTTACTGCTGATGACATTGTGAAGTTGGTAAAAACTCATGGTTCCGATGATCAGAAGGATAAAGATGAGGCATTCATAGGAGGCATTGGGTACCTATGCCCAACAAAGGATGGATGCAAACTTCTATATCTATATGGAGCACATCTCTGGGAAACAATTGATGTTCCGTCGAGTGAGGCAGTTAATTATCTTACTGATGAAGGCAAAGCAATTTTTGACTTAGCAGAAACAGATGATATTGTTTCTATTAACTCGCAAGACAATACAGAGAAAAATGTAAAAGATATCCAAGAAGCCGTTCCTGGACGTGGAGAATTGGGTATATTTGATTTGCGTGGACCTGTGAAGTCTTGTAAATGGAAGAATAGCAATGGGACTTCTATATACACATTTGACAAGAATGGTTTTGGGTTAACAGAAAATGGAAAAAAACTGAATCAAGTTTTCAGTGGAGGTGTCGCACGTGATAAGGCTGGACGCATTACTTCAGGCAATTTCGACGAATTCTATGGCGTTAGCTATTCTTATAATGCACTGGGATTAATAACTGAAAAATTCTGTGATGGTGTCACTAATACATTTACTTATGACAATGACGGTTATGTAACCAGATTTTTCACAAGCTGAACGAATATCCAGACAAGCTATTAGTTTAAGGCCAAATCAAAATTACTACTATGGCAATCTTGCAGCGGCTTTACTATTGCAAGGAAAATATTCTGAGGCCAAATCCATATATGAACAATATAAGGATATTTTGAAGCAAGACTTTTTAGGTGATCTTGACCTTTTTGAAAAAGCAGGTATAATTCCGCCTGGAAGAATAAACGATATAGAGAGAATAAAGCACTTATTAGGCAAGTAACAAATAAAAAAAATTAAAATTATGAATATAATAATCCGAGACGATCAGGGACTCGATACCTCCCTAATGATGGACGGATATTCAAAAGAACAGAGAATTGAAGCCATGCAGGCCTACGAACAACTCATCATGCAGTCTAAATCTGCCGAAACCTTTAATACTGCTATGAACCAAATTATGGGCAGCTGCATCTCAGAGGAGGAACTGGATGGACTTTACGCAGAGCTCATGGAGAGTGTAGCCAACAACTCACTATATCCTCAACTGAAGGATAAAGTTACCACGCTGTATTCGGTGCTAAAGAAAGATGAAAATCCTGACAGAAGACGGTTAGCACAGTGGGCCTTGACCTATTTCTTCGATGATGAAGACCTTATCC